>Ga0099364_10001569_pt1 | contig 37286 bp, 40 predicted proteins | sample TergutTh196P3_FD_73070 | JGI IMG/M metagenome (GOLD analysis project Ga0099364, IMG submission 73070) | Microcerotermes parvus P3 segment gut microbial communities from Pointe-Noire, Republic of the Congo - Th196 P3 | ecosystem: Host-associated > Arthropoda: Insects > Digestive system > Gut ... | reverse complement strand
AGAAGCTCTATAGGGAACATATGCGCTTTTTGCTTGTGGACAGCATTCTGGAATGGAAACCGGGCGTCGGCGCAGTCGGGGTCAAGAACATCAGCCTGAGCGAAGATTTTTTCGACGATCATTTTCCGCTCAAACCCATCATGCCCGGCGTGCTCATCATCGAGGGCATGGCGCAACTCTCGGGCCTGCTGCTCGAAGAAACCATGAAACAGCGGGACATCAAGATCAAGGCCCTGATGAGCATGGTGGACAAGGCAAAATTCCGGCAGCCGGTGTATCCGGGCTGCCAGTTGCGGTACGACTGCGTTATCTCGCAGATAAACGAAATGGGAGGGAGAATCGCGGCCTCGGCCTCTGTGGACGGCACGCCCGTGGCCGAATGCACGTTGCTCTTTTCGTTTCACGCCTTTGGCAACCCCACGCAGGACAAAATCCGCGAGGGCATCCTCGCAACCTGGCTGGCCAATGCGAAACGCTCCTGAGATCCGTATTACCGGCTCGGGCCTGGTATCCTGCCTGGGCATCTCGCGCGAGGCCACCCTCGCCGCCATCGAGGCGGGCCGCCGCGTGCAGGGCGAACCATTTTCTTTCCTGGCCGACACGCCCTACAGCAGTTGCCTCGCCGTGCAGGAGCAGGAACCGGATTTGCGCGGCTGCATCGCGGATCGACGCATGCGCAAGTTCATGTCCCGCCACGCGGAGCTGGCCGCGGTGGCCGCCCGCGAAGCATTGGAAGAGGCCGACCTGCCTGCGCGCAACATCGCGCCCGAGCGCATCGGCATCTATGCCGGGGTGGGGCTGGCTGCCGTGGACATCGCCGCAAGCGCAAAACTGCTGCGCACGTCCATGGATGAAGGCGGCTCCTTCAGCCTGAACCACTTCAGCCGGGACGGGCTGCGCACCATCCATCCGCTCTGGTCCTTCCACACTCTGCCCAACATGCCCGCCTGTATCGTTTCCGTTCTGGAAGGGATCAAGGGCGATAACGGCATCTACACTCCCTGGGAAGATCAGACCGCCTTTGCCCTGCTGGAAGCAGCCTACGCCCTGCACGAAGGCGCAATCGACGCAGCCGTGGTCGTGGCTTCCGACACTCCTTCGCACCCCGCAAGCATGGTGGAGATCGTTTCATCCGGTTTCATCGCGCCCGGAGAGATCGTCGCGCCGGGGGCCGCCTGTCTGGTGCTGGAACGACCCGATACATCCGCGCCGACACGCCCCTTTTCCGAGATCTCCGAACTGCGTCTCATTGCCTCGGCAGAAGAGCACTCTCTCCCCAACGATCCTCTGGCCCCGATCATCGGTCGTACCCTGGCCGCTGCGCCGCTTCTCCTCGTCATCCTGGGACCCCTTCTGGATTTGCCTCGCCGTCTGCACGGCTGCGGCGGACACCGTTTTTCATTCGAGGCGGCATGATGCGGCGCGTCGTCATTACCGGGTTCGGCGTCGTTTCTCCCATCGGCACAGGGGCGGAAGCGTTTTTCGACGCGCTCGGCCAGGGCCGCGACGGCATTGCGCCCATCAGGCGTTTCGACGCCTCCGGCCTGGAGGCGCGCTACGCCGGGGAGGTCAAGGAGCCACTGACCTTTGCCAGCGAATACGAACAGTCCCTGGTCGAGCGCGACCTCAAAGTGGGATTTGCCCTGACCGCAGCCGCCGAAGCGTTGGGGATGGCCGGGGTGTCCGCCTTTTCCCCGGATGACTGCATCCATATCGGCACCAGCCTCGAAACCTTTTTTTCCAGGACGTTTTCAGCCGAACCGCAAGCGGCTCGGGATGCCTTTTTCCAGAATCTGGTCACCCACCCTTCGTGGCTGCCCCTGGATGCGGCGTTACGCGCCATCCAGATTCGTTACGGCAGGGCGGGACAGGCCATGACCAACTGTTCCGCTTGCGCCGTGGGCCTCCAGACCCTCGGACAGGCCTTTCATGCCATCAGGGCCGGACGCTGTTCTCTGGCGCTGGCCGGAGGTTTCGATTCCCTGATCAATCCCCTGGGAGTGGGAGGCTTTCAATTGCTCGGCGCGCTTGCCGTGAGCGACCCCGCTCCCGGCAAAGCCTTTTGTCGCCCCTTCGATGCAGGCCGCTGCGGCCTCGTGCTGGGCGAAGGCGCGGGCTTCGTGGTGCTGGAAGAACGGGAGAGGGCTCTGGCGCTCGGTAAAACCCTGTATGCCGAAGTGCGCGGCTACGGCGCAACCCTGGACGCCCACAGCCTCAGCGCCCCGGACCCGGACGGAGACGGAGCGGCCCGTGCCATGCTGACCGCCCTGGGCGATGCGAAACTCCCGCCCCAGGCCGTGGATCATATCAACACCCACGGCACGGGAACCCAGCTCAACGACCCGGTGGAGGCCGCCGCCATCCGCCGCGTGTTCGCCGATACCTGGCGGAAAGTGCCGGTCGCCGCCGTCAAATCCATGCTCGGGCATTCCATTGCCGCCGCTGGCTCCATAGAGGCCATTGCCTGCATCCATACCCTGCGGCACGGGGTCATTCCCCCGAATATCGGCTTCGATACGGTGGGAACGGGGTGCGAACTGATGCACGTCGGACGTAAAGCCCTGTCCTGCGATGTCGAATGCGTTCTGACCAATTCTTTCGGGTTCGGCGGGCAAAACACCGCCCTTGTCCTGACGCGAGGCGAAACATGAAACGGATCGCTCTCATTGCCGGCGCAACAGGCGTGTTGGGTCGGGCCGTTTGCCGGGAATTGCATGCCTGCGGCGTGCTTGTGGTTTGCGGGTACGCAGGCAGACGCCAGGAGGCCGAAGCCCTGGCCGCAGAATTGGGCGGCTTTGCCGTGGAATTACGCTCCGACATGGAGCTGGCGGAGACTGTACGCGCCGTGGCCGAGCGCCACGGCGGCCTGGATATCCTGGTCAACGCGGTCGGCATGAACCGCGAAGGCAGCGCCGTTGCACTCAGCCAGGAGGAATGGCGTTGCGTGCTCGAAATCAATCTGGACTTCGCCTTCGGACTGACCCAGGCGGCATTGCCGCACATGCTGCTCCGACGATATGGCCGCGTCATCCATCTTTCCTCCGTTGCCGGACGTATCGGCGGGCGCGGACAGATCAACTACGCCGTCTCCAAGGCGGCCCTCGAACGCATGGTGCGCGCCTTTGCCCTCGAAGTGGGGCGCAAGGGCATCACCGTCAATTGCGTGGCTCCCGGTGTTATCGTGTCGGACATGACCGAGCGCGTGCGGGCCGAACACGGTGAAGCGTTGCTCTCGAATATCGCCTGCCGCCGCTTCGGCAAACCCGAGGAGGTCGCCAAAGCCGTGGCCTTTCTGGCGGGGGAAGACGCGAATTACATCAACGGAATCGTTTTGCCCGTAGACGGAGGGATGCTGCTGTGACAGAGGACTACGACAGACTCATACAATTGCTGGAGCGCCGTCACTCCTGCCGTTCCTTCGCCCCGGACCCGGTAGACGAGAAAACACTGCAATATCTGTCGGACGCTTTTGCCCTTGCCCCGCAAGCGGGCGGAAAGCGGGAACTGCGTTGCCGCTTCATCACGGATCGGGACGCCATGCGGAATCTGGCCGAGCGGGGACAGGAGGCTTTCAACGCTTATTGCCAAAACATCGCCTCGACTTTCGTCCGCGAAGAAACGATGCGCTACGGCGAGAATTTTTTCTGGTTCGGCGAGGCTCCGGTTCTGGCGGCAGTGAGTTGCCGCAAAGCGCCCACGTTCCTGGAGAAATCGATCGGCCACAAAGCCTCGCTGAACTGGGGAGGAGAACTCTCGGCGGCCATGGCTTCCTTCGGCCTTCTGCTGGCCGCCGAAACCCTCGGACTTGGCGCCTGCTGCCTCACCGGGCCTCTGATCGTATGGCACGAGATGGAAAGCTTGCTGGACATTTCCAGGCGGGATACGCTCATTCTTTTGATCGCTTTGGGACATAAAAGGATTCAGCCATGACCGACCATGAGTTGTTCGAAGGCGTATGCGAGTGCATCCGCCAGACCTTGGAAAAAGAGTTGCCCGAAATCAACGAATCGGATCGCCTCATTGCAGACCTTGGGGCGGACTCTCTCGACTTTCTGGATCTGATCTTCCGCCTCGAAGAGCGTTTCAGCGTGCGCGTCAACCCGAGGTATCTCGAGCGCCGCACCCAGGAAGCCCTGGGCGATGCGCCCATGATCGTCAACGAGTGCTATACCGAAGCCGCCATCGCAGAATTCAAAAAGGCCATGCCCGAAGTACCGGAGGGCGAGCTTGTTCCCGACATGCCCGTCAACCACCTACCGGCAAGTTTTCGGGTAAAAACCTTCATGAACCTCGTAGCGTACATGCGCGAACCGGAGCAAGCGGCATGAAAAGCGTGTTCGTCACCGGCGGCAGCGGGGAAGTTGGCGCCGCCATCGTCCGAAAAATGACGGAATTCGGCTGGAAAACGGCCTTTTGCTATAACCGGGGCGAAGAGAGAGCCAAAGCATTGGCCGCTGAAACCGGCGCGCTGGCCTTGCAGGCCGACCTCGAAAACGCGGATGCCGTCAATGCCATGATCGAAATGCTGGAGCGCGATTTCGGCACCCCCGACGCCCTGGTGAACAACGCGGGAAAAACCAGCGTCATGCCCTTTGCCCTCCTGGAGACCGAAGACTGGGACGCGGCCATGGCCACCAATTTGCGCAGCATGTTCCTGACGACTCACGCCCTCGTCCGGGGCATGATCCGCCGAGGCAGCGGAGCCATCGTCAACATGAGCTCCATTGCCGGACAGCGTCTCCTGGATGTGCCCGTGACCTACGCCACCAGCAAGAGCGGCGTGATGGGTTTTACCCTGGGCCTTGCCCGCGAAGTGGCCCGCTACAACATCCGGGTCAACGCCGTGGCGCCGGGCATGCTGGACGGCGGAGTTTCCAGCAACGTGCCCGAGCAGGCGAAGAAGGAGTACCTGCGCTACTGTCTGGTCGGACGACCGGGCCGCTGCGAAGAGGTTGCGGATGTAGTGGAGTTTTTGTGCAGCGACCGCGCTTCCTACATCAATGCGCAGTTGATTCACATCAACGGCGGCATCTAGTTCAGGAACATCTACACCATCGAGGGGATACCGTCATGTTGAAAGAGCCTCTGAAAACGGTACGGCTCATAAAAACCATCGCATGCAAAGGCATGTTTCATTGCAACGTGCAGGTGCATTACCATTGTAATTTCAAGTGCAAAATCTGCGAATTTTGGAAAAAAACCTATCAGACCAAACCGTCTTTAAGTGCGGCAGATATACGCCTCATCATGGAAAAAATACGCCCCCTGGGGCCGCAGTCCATGTGTCTGAGCGGCGGCGAACCCCTCATGCACCCGGAGATTCTGGACATTGCCGCCATCACGGCGCGCGAGCATTTTATCGTTTTAATCTGCAACGGCTGGTTCATCACCCCGGAATTGGCGCGTGAGCTGTTCAAAACGGGCATCTACGAGGTCAATATCTCCGTCGACTACGCCAACGCTGCCCAACATGACGCCATGCGCGGCAAGGAAGGCGCTTTCGACAGGGCGATAGCCGCCCTGGAAACGCTGTTTGCCAGCCGATGCCGAAAAGATCAGCGAGTACACATGAATAGTGTGCTCATGGCCGACAACGTGGATCAGATTGAAGAACTGACCAAGATATGCAGAAAGATCGGGATAACGCACCTCATCACCTTTTACTGCGGCAAGCGAGGCACCATGCAGCGCGCTCAGGACACCCAAGAAACCGTTCGTCGACTGCTGGACATCAAAAAACGCTATCCTGAGTTCGTCACGCTTCCCGGCTATATCGAGCGGTTTGCAGAAGCCGGGCAGGACGGCAAAGGGGTAGGAAATTGCTATACCGGAGAAAACCTTTTTGACATTGATTGCCAGGGCAATATCTCGCGTTGCCTCGACTGGCGGGACAAACCTGTAGGCAATATTTTTAATGAAGACATCAATCTGCTCATGCAACGCCTGCACGAGCAGCGCGTTACCATGCCTTGCGCGGACTGCTGGACAAGCTGTCGAGGTAATGTCGAAGCGTTGCTTTATGGGAAAAACAGGCTACGCGACTGGCGCGCCTATTACGAAATAATCAAGGATGTCCCTTTCACTGCCAGAGCGCAATCATTGCATGCGTAAGGAGGACGGCCTTGGAGCATGGGAAGCACAAATTCAAAAACATCCAGACAATTCCAGCACTGCTTGACTACGCAGTCAACTGTTATGGAGAACTGCCAGCAATAAAAAATAAAAACAAAGACCTTGTGGTGTCCGTATCCCGTCGCCAGATTCAACAGGCATCTTTCCGCATTGCATCTTGGTTCGCGCAAAAAAATATCTATGGCAAACATATAGCAATTATAGGCAACCCAGGCAGCGACTGGCTGATCCTCTTTCTTGCTGTTGTTACCTCTGGCAATGTCGCTGTTCTGATTGATAAAAATTTGGATGAACAAAATATTGCACAATTGATGCGCCAAGCGGATGTTTCTCATCTTATTTTGGATTCAAGCCTTTCCTCAAAAGCACAGCATTTAAAATCAGTGCTTGACCCTGACCATCCAGGGATGAGTTTCGGCGAAGGCGGCGAAATTGACGGGTTTTTTCATATTCGACTGGACGAAACCTTAAATGAAACCTCATGCAATCCCAACATTGCCATCCACCCCGATCAGGATGCAGTCATTGTTTTTACGTCCGGGGCCACAGGCAACAGTAAAGCAGTGTTATTGTCTCATCACAACCTATGTGACAAGATTTGTTGCATCCTCCATATCATTCTTGATTTCACTCCGGGCGAGCACTGTATATCTATTTTGCCGCCGCATCACATACTAGAGGTCACGGCGGGATTATTAGCGCCTTTATGTTATGGTGCTACGATCTGTTTTGGCGGGGGGTTGAAGTATCTCTCTCGTAATATCAAGTTTTTTCAACCTGTGTACATGCTTGTTGTTCCGATGGTAGTGGAGGGATTTTATAAACAAATACTCAATGAAATAAGAAATAAAGGCAAAGAACGGCAGATGCTCCAAGCCATTCGGTTGAGTAATCTGCTACGCTTGCTGAAAATTGATCTACGTCGCCGACTGTTCAAGAGTATCCATGATGTCTTTGGCAACAAAATTCGCATTATTTTTTGCGGAGGCGCCTTTTTGGATCCGGAATTGGTAAAAAGATTTGATGAATGGGGCATTCCATTGAGTGACGGTTATGGCATTACCGAGTGCACTTCTGCTGTGTCATGCAATTTACCCCATCAACAAAAACTCGGTTCTGTCGGAATGCCGTTTCCGAGTCCGTTTTGCGAGGTTAAAATTGACGACGGCGAAATTCTTGTTCGTGGCTCGATTGTTATGAATGGGTACTATAACGACAAAGAAGCTACTCAACAAGTTTTTTCCGATGGTTGGTTCAAGACGGGAGACTTGGGTTATATCGACGCCGATGGATTTTTGTTCATCACGGGCAGAAAGAAAAATCTCATCATACTATCGGACGGTAATAACGTATCACCAGAAGAACTTGAAACTCTTCTGGAAAATTTACCGCTAATAAAATCTGTATTTGTTTGCGCCAAAAAACATAACAACTTACCCATGATTACAGCCTGTATTCATCCGGATTTTGAGTATGCTCGTGAAAACGGCATCGAGGATATACAAGCGCAACTGGAGCGACAAACGACTCAAATCAATGCCAGGCTTCCTTTTTATAAAAGGATACAAAAAATCGAACTATATCAAGATGACTTTGAAAAGACGCCTCTTGGTAAAGTAAAAAGGCATAAATACAATACCCCCTCCCTCGCTTCAGAAACTCTCACTGGAAAAGGTTAAGCTTATGCTGGAAAGAGTCATTGAATTTATTCGTGATCATAAAGGATTGAACGACATCGAGATCACGGGGGAGTGTCAATTGGTACGTGATCTTGGCTTGACATCCTTTGATTTGGTGACAATGATGTGCAGAATAGAAGAAGAATTCGGCATTATCGTCGATGATGCCATGATGCTAAAAAGCATCACGGTCAGTGATGTTGCACGCGCCCTGGCAAAGAGCCAATCGAGTGACGACGGGAGCGATAACACATGCGCTGGCGGCTGGTAGACAAGGCGGTTTCATTCACTCCATGGGAGGACATCGCCATTATCAAGGCAGGCTCCCTGGAGGAATACAGCCTGCTCGAACGGTGGGGTGAGAGCGGTCTTGCGCCCGCTTCCCTGCTGCTGGAGAGTTGCGTACAGGCTGCGCGCTGGCTGGTGGAGACCAGTTCATCCTTTTCACTGACCTGCGACTTACAGGAAGTCGGTTTTTGGCATGCGATGGAAGGACTGCGGCCCGGTGAGCGGTACTGGGCCTTTTTGCATGTCGTGGAGCGGGACGACGAAAGTCTTGCTCTTGCGTTGCGCCAAAAGCGCCTCCTGCCAGGACATGGAGTCCCGGAGCCGGATTTCAGGCGCGACGCGGATGGGATGTTCTCCGTTTCGCTCACGCACCTTCCCGCGCGCTACTTGCCCTGTGACAGGAAAGGCCTCTGGCAGGAAATCCGGCATGAGTGATACCTCCTCCCGTTGCCAGAAACGTCCGTCGTGCCCGGCGGCAGAAAAGCTGCGCGCCTGGATCGCTGCCGGCGCTCAAAAGCCATTGACCCTGACCGCAGACGATTTTGCAGGCAGGGAGCTTTCCCTGACCGCTCTACTTCTTTCCGATGGCTCGCTTTCGGAACGGCTCGCCCATCGCTGGCGTTCGTTTTGTTCCTATATGGGCATGTTCACCCCTTTTTCCGGTTGGAAAATTTTCTGGTACAGACGGGCAGGCGTCTCCATAGGCAAAAACGTGTATATCGCGCCCGGCGTCGTTCTCGACCTGCTGCTCCCGGAACTCATCACACTCGAGGACGACTCGGTGGTAGGGTTGGGAGCCATGATAACGAACCATTTCTTCGCGCCAGGCCAGGTCATCGTCGGTCGTGCGGGTGTCGGGCAACGTGGCGTCGTGGGCGCCAGGGCCATTCTCTGTATGGCGCGTGTTGGCAAGGAAGCCATGCTCGGGGCAAACAGCAGTACGATAAGATCCATTCCCGACGGTCATGCGGGGATCAGCAATCCACTTATCATACGCCCGCTTAACCCGACCTATGCAAATGACCCGACGGCTGTTGAGGGCAATCCCGATGATCAGTGAGCATGATTGTTCAAAGTGGGCGCACCTGTTCTGGACGAGTTGCCGGGGCAGTATCGAGGCGTTGCTCTGCGGCAAGCAACAAGTCGCCAATCTGCGAGCCTATTACCGCCTGATCAAATCCGTGCCGCTGGTCAGGGCGGCGTAAGCACGGTCATGCTGCGGCGTTTCGTGCAAGGAAACAGCCTCACCCTGCCCTTGCGCTGGCAGCGATGGCTGGACGTCTACATTTTTCTGAACGTTTTCGGGTTTTTTGCCTGGCAGAGTTGGAAAGTGGTGACGGAAAGCAGGCTGGATTTCATCGAGGGGCTGTTCATCGTCCACAACGTCATCCTCTGCCTGTGTTTCGCGTTGCGCCGCCCGGCGCGAGCCATTGGGGCGAGCCTCAGTCATCAGGCCGTTGCGGTGTGTGCCTTTTATTCCGGCATGTTGTTCGTGGGGGCCGAACCCACGGCTGACCCGCTGCTGTCGGCGTTTTCCTGGTGGACTCTCCTGATCGGCATGCTCATCGGCATTTTCTCGTTGCTGCAACTGGGCAAGAGTTTCGGGGTCTTGATCGCAGTCAGGGAATTGCGCACCACGGGACTCTACGGCTGGATACGTCACCCGATGTATCTCTCGGACATCGTTATGCGTTTAGGCTATTTTCTCAGCCATCCGACCCTGTTCGTAGGCATCCTGTTTGTCGCCTCGTCCGCCTGCTACGTCGTCCGCGCCATACTGGAAGAGCGTTTCTGGATGGAACAGGAGCCGGCTTACGTGGACTACATGCAGCGGGTTCGGCATCGTTTCATTCCCGGAATATTCTGAGTGCAAAGCGAGCCGCGTTCACGCAGCAGGCGCTGGGTCGAGCCTCGCAAATGTTCCTTTCTCCTACCACGGTCTTGATGCATTTTTCAGCCTTGGCCGCTGGATTTCCACGTAAACCTGTATAATCGAAAAATGGCCTAACGAGGTGGAGACTGAATGCCAGATCATACCGAACGACCATACATCCACGACAGCGGCATCTGGCCGCGCCTGGGGCGGTTTCAAAGCCGGAAGGGATGCAGCGTGAGCGTCATTCAGTGGCGCATCCATCATGGGTCTTGCAGGCAATGATCTTTTTATCATTGGTTTTTTGATTCAACGGAATGGAGAAAACGAATTGAATCTCGACTCAGACCCCATGTTCTCTGGAAAGAAAAAGGTTTTCTTCTTACGTCTTGGCATCGGTGTGGGTGTATTGGCGGTTCTTGCACTGGCCGCGCCGCTCATTTGGAGTGCCGTCAGCGCAGGTGTTGGCTTAATTATTGTGTTCGCGCTTGCGTTGCTGGCGATCGGGATTGTTCAGGCGCTTCCACTGCTTGGACAGAAGTGGGAAAACAGGCTCTTGACAGGAAGAAAAAACGAAGCACGCAAGAATCCCATTGAACAATTACAGAATTTCCTGCAGAAAAAAGCAAAACGAGTTGCACTGTTTCGACAAGCAGTAATCCAGATTGGTACCCAAATCAAGGGACTCGGGGACATGCTCGAAGAGCGTAGGCGCACAAAACCGGGTTACGATGCATCGAAACAAGAGGCTGCGCTTGCCTCCATGAGGCAGGCCCATCAGGCGTTGGAATCGAAGTATCGTCGAGCCGAAGAGGCATTGGATCAACTTCGGGAAGTTATCGACGACAAGAAATTCGAGTGGTCATTCGGGAAAGCGGGGCAGGCGGCGATGGCTCAGTTAAACGCGGCTTCTGGAGAAGATCTTTTCAATAAAATGCTGGCCGATGAGGCTTTCGCTTCAGTACGTGACAACTTCAATCAGGTCTTTGCCGAGCTGGAATTGGAAGCGGGCAGACTAAACAGCCAAAATCAACTGACTTTCGGAGATGGGATGACAATAGATCTTTCAGCCATTCATATTCCCGAGCAAATTTCAGCGAGGTAACGCATGTTCTGGAAGATCCTCAAATGGGGTAGCACCATCATTGTGATTTTGATTGTATTGTTGGGCTTGCTGGCAACCTTTTCCTCCCAGCAAAGCCAACCCGATCCACGGCCTAATTATCATACCACCGACAAGAAGTTCAACCTTTAAAGGAGACACTTTCATGTGCCGTCATCGTTTCGTATTGAAGACCGTGCTTGCTGCGGTCGCTATCGGCTTCGCATCCCAGGTCTTCGCTGAAAAGGCTGAATGCGGAGATCAAAGCCTGATAATTGCCACAGGCCCCTCAGGCAAGGGATTCAGCAAGCTCTTCGCCGACATAAACAAGGTTTGCGGCCAGGTGGTTCCCGTCTGTGAACTGGTCACTACCGGCGGGCTGGACAATTTGACCGTCCTGTCGGAAAAGAAGGCCGATCTCGGATTTGCGCAGATTGACACATGGACGCACATGAAAACGGGTGACGAAAATATCAATGCGCTTCAGGCAATAGTCGGTCTCAATTCCAATTACCTGCATGTCGTCACTTCCGCCAGCGGGTTCGCCATAACTGGCGAAAAAAAATTATTCGGACTCATGTCCGGAAACGAAAAAACCATGGTAATCAATCGTTTCTCTGATCTCCGGGGACAACGTGTCGCACTCGTTGGTTCAGCGCAATTGCTTGTTCGGCAACTCGACAAGTTTTTGGATTACAAGATGGAGATGAGAGACATCGAAAGCGATAGCGAGGCATTCAACCTGGTGCGCAAAGGAGAAGTTGCTGCGGCTTTGTCGGTGAGCGGTTGGCCGAGCGGAGTTGTCGCACCACTCAAGCAGGATTCCGGCCTGACTCTCGTACCATATGACGCTCAGATCCCCAGCCCACAGCTCTTTGTCAAACCGATCACCTACAAAGGGATTGGCGTCTATAACAACAATGCGCTTGCCATGCCCAACGTGCTTCTCAGCCGCCCCTTCAGGGGTGAAAAGTCTCGAGAAGTTGCAAAGCTTCGGGAGTGCCTGAAGAGCAAATTGCTCGATCTCCAGGAAGGAAGCTACCAGCCTGGCTGGAACGAAATAAAGGATATCGACAACACTTACGGTATTCCCAAGTTTGTTGGTAAGTAGCCCATTGCAGTAGCGCCGCGACGGCTCGATTCCAGGTAATGTACAACCTGCGCATTCGAGCCGGTGCGTGCGACCGGAACGGTCAGACTCTTGCCAATTCGAGTCACCTCATCATAAATGGCGGGGATTCCTCGATACGATTCAGGGGAGCCGCGACTCCATCTCAACGCTTGTATTGTTGCCGCCTCGTCCGCCTGTTACGTCGTCCGCGCCATACTGGAAGAGCGTTTCCGGACGGAACAGGATTCGGCTTACGTGGACTACGCATGCAGCGGGTTCTGCATCGTTTCATTCCGGGGATATTCCGAGTGTACAAGGCGTGTCTTTTTCTTCTGTTGTCTCTTGTTGCACCGACCAGTGCGGAAACTCTGACCATCGGCACGGCCAGCATCACCTATGAGACACCGCAGGGCTTCAGCAGGGCGGACGCGCTTTTCCCGCTGCAACTCGAGGAACTCGATAAGAAATTCGGCATGCGCACCGTGGTTTTTGCCAAATACGTACCCACAGCCTATCTTGCAATACGCGAAACAGACTCGGAGGCATTACCCGACTGGTACCTTCATCTCACCTACGATGAAAAGTTTTCCAGGCTCCCCCTGAACCGGGCGGCCTTTGTCACGACGACTGTCCTGCTGGATAAGGTCATCGGTCACGAATACACCACGGACGACTTCAAGAAAAAGCTGGAAGACGTCTTTCGTCATGCCATAGGCAGAAACCTGACCATCGTGAGCATGACGCAGAAGGGCTTTATGGAAAAGAGGGACAAGGCGCGCTCCATGCTGGCCACGGGGCACGCCGTCATTGAAGGCAGGACAGGCTCCCTGGATTTTCCCATTGCCACACTGACCACCTTTGTCCTGGAGCAGCGCAAGCTTATCGCCATGGTGCAGATAGGCCGCATCCGTTCGGACGCGGATCTGCCCGCATTCACGCAGCAGGCGCTGGATCGGGTCTCACAAATGCTTCCTTCTACTGGGCAGACGCGCAGCCAGTGACGGTGTGACTGTGATAGATTTATATGTTTCAAGGCGCAACAATAGGTAATGAAATTCTCATAAACCTGGAGATAACAAAAGACATGAGCACGAATTTCAGCGAACAGAGCAAGACACCGGACGACTCGTCATACGGCCCGCCTGTGGGAGATCAGAACATGCTCAAAGCGATACTCAAGGGTATCGGCACGGTGGCCGTGCTGGGCGGTTTCGTGTACTGGCTGCTCATACCAACGTCCACTCCGGGCTGTAATGCAAAAGAAACCCAAAACGCTTTATTCCGCCTCTCTATCCCCAGCACAAAGGACATCACGCGGAACATGATGAATCCAAGGGGCTCTACGTCGTTCTCTTTTCGGAATCCAACCGAATTGAATTACGATGCAGAAACCGGCATCCGGTCTTGCATGGCAAACGTCTTTGCAAGCAGCCGGGGTATTGGTGAAGATTACGTTCCTTCGACGGATACCGGCGAAAAAATCGGCTTTACGATCGAGCGCGACCCGGATAAGAGCGGCGACTTCATTGTGAGGACTGTCCCAATAGAATTCTTGAAGGCTCGCATTGCCAGTAAAGACACGACCGACAAAAAATTCGGCACACCAGTGGGACGTGACGCCATGCAGAAGGCTGTCATGGCGGGGTTACGCAAAATCGACAAAGACACTTCGGCGCGCATGCCCGGCCTCAGGCACCAACGGTCTCGAGACGACACCCCGTTAACCTATGCAGATAACGTAAAAAATGTCCTCCCGACTGCCGATTGCCGCGAACTCGATGAAGGCCGCTACGGATGCCCCGTTCAAATCGAGTTCCGGGATTTTCTGCTGGGTGCAATAGGCGCATCGCCCTGGCTGTTGTTGAAAGGAGAATTCGTGTTCGTGCGCGAGGGCAACGAATGGAAAGTCGCCGATGACTTCAGCAATACATTCATGCAAGCAATCGTTAAAAGCCGCTTTGGGATCGATGACGCCGAAGACGGTTAGAGCGGTTTTGATTCAAGTGTGCTTTCAAAACGTTCACGGCACGACCGTCCCTCTCCCCTTGCGGGAGAGGGAATGAGGGAGAGGGGGAAGTTGCGGTAAAAACGCCCAGACACCGTTCGCCGGGTAGGTGCAAGCCAAACCTCGATCAGGGTGCATTCCAACTTGAACCGAAACCGCTCTATACGAGCGGGGAAGAAGAAGATGTTGCGGGAGCAGGCGGCTCTGCGGGGCTAGGCGGCTCTGCGGGGTTAGGCGGCTCTGCGGGGTTAGGCGGCTCTGCAGGAGCGGGCGGCGTGGCTGGGGCGGGTGGCGTCGCGGGCGACGGGCGACGGGGACGGCCTCCGCCTTCCGGACGCTTGAATCCACGCGGAGGCGGCACGAAAGGCTCGATCTCGTACGGTTTTCCATGGTTCTCGCAATCGGCGATCACGTTTTGGGCGCGCTCTTTATAGTCGCCGAACTTGTCCTCGCCGCCCCCGGCCTCTTCCCCTCCGATCACCCCCTGGTCGGGATCGAGCGGGAGACTGCGCGAATCCATCAGGGAACGGGCATTGTAAAAATCCCGCTCCACCGCCCTGGGGTCTCCTCCCCTCCAGCGATAGAGCATCTTGCCTTCCTTCCAATAAACGACGACTTCCTTTCTCGCGGGGCCTCGTCTCTTGCCTTGCTGGCTGCGCGGGAATTCATAACCCACGGCACAAAGATGATTTTTCGACTTGAAACTGTCGTCGTTCCTGCCGAAGAGCGGGTTGCCGATGAGCAGGTTCCTGATTTCGGCATCGATGGCGCTGAAAGCCTGTTCTCGCTCGAAATCGAAATGCCTGACGGGGTAAGGCTGGCTGAAAATGAGGGAGGAGAAATCTTCCTGATCCGCCTGCGGCAACTCCTCGTCCGCCTCATCCGTCGCGTCCTCAACTTCTTCCACGCCCTGCCCTGCCTGCCCGTTCGGCGCGGCCCGATCTTTCAGCCCCCCGTGCAGCAGGAAAGAAATCAGGAACACCAACGCGAAAATCGAAAGCAGTCTCATCCAATCCTCATCAGCCAGTTTTTCGGCACACCACTGCCGCCCGTCATGGCACTGTTCTCATCAGCTTATTTTAGCCACTGACAACAGAAAAACCAACGATGGTCAGGATCGGACAGTACCTCAGTTTGAATCCGCGCCAGAAGCAGCTCGGCTTTTTGCCTTACAATGAACGCCTCCTCGAGTCCAGCGCCTCCTTCCCCCTCGTACCCACCATCCATATGCCCTACGAACGCCTGCTGTACGAAGCCAAATACTGCTCGCCGCGAAAACTTGCCTCCCGCGTGACGGAACTGCCACGCCCGTTGGTGTTTACAAATGGTTGTTTCGATATTCTTCATCGCGGGCATGTGATTTATCTTTCCCGCGCGCGTGCGATGGGAGCCTCGCTCGTGGTGGCGCTCAATACCGACGAATCGGTGAGAAAGCTCGGCAAGGGGGCAGATCGACCGCTGAATCCGCTGGAAGACCGCATCGCGATGATCGCCGCGCTGGAAAGCGTCGATCTCGTCACCTGGTTCGCGGATGAGACGCCACTCGCCCGGATCATCGCGGCCCGCCCCGATGTGCTGACCAAAGGGGGGGACTGGGCGGCCGAGACCATCGTCGGCGCAATCGAAGTGCGCGCCTGGGGCGGCAGCGTGCATTCGATTCCGTTCGAGGTCGAGCGTTCGACCACGACGCTCGTCGAACGCATCCGCAACGCGCACGCCTGCCAGGGATGAGCCGCGACGCCCACGATATCCTCGCGCGCGTTTTCGGCTACAACGCTTTTCGCGGCGATCAGAAGACCATCATCGAGCATGTCGCCGCCGGGGGCGACGCGCTGGTGCTGATGCCCACGGGGAGCGGAAAGTCGCTGTGTTACCAGATTCCGGCCTTGATGCGACCGGGGACGGCCATCGTGGTGTCGCCCCTGATCGCGCTCATGCACGATCAGGTGAGCGCCATCAAGGAGGCGGGAGTGGCAGCGGAATATCTCAATTCCAGCCTCGACCTGGAGTCGGCCAGAGCCACCGAGCGGGCGCTACGCGCAGGCAATCTCGATCTTCTTTATGTCGCGCCCGAGCGCCTGATGACCCCCCGATTCCTCGATCAGCTCGACCATCTGCGCGACACGGAACGGCTTGCGCTGTTTGCCATCGACGAGGCGCACTGCGTTTCGCAATGGGGACACGATTTCCGCCCCGAATACCTGCAATTGTCGATCCTGCCGGAACGCTACCCGGCCATTCCGCGCATCGCGCTCACGGCCACCGCCGACCGCCAGACCCGCGACGAGATCATCGAGCGACTGCATCTGGGCGCGGCGCGCTGTTTCGTTTCCAGCTTCGACCGCCCGAACATCCATTACACGATCGTCGAGAAAGCCGATCCGCGCCGCCAGTTGCTCAGTTTCATCCGCGATGAAATCCATTCCAGATTCTCGCGCGCGGCGGGAATCGTCTATTGCCTCTCGAGGCGCAAGGTGGAGGAAACCGCCGTGTGGCTACAGGAGCACGGCATCGCGGCGCTCCCCTATCACGCGGGATTGCCGACCCCGATCCGGGCGGAACACCAGGGGCGCTTTCAGCGCGAAGACGGTCTGGTGATGGTGGCAACGATTGCGTTCGGCATGGGAATCGACAAGCCGGATGTGCGCTTCGTGGCGCATCTCGATTTGCCGCGTTCGATCGAGGGCTATTATCAGGAAACGGGTCGGGCGGGCCGCGATACGCTGCCGGCGCGGGCATGGATGGCCTGGAGCGCGGCGGATGTCGTTCAGCAACGCCGGATGATCGACTCGGGCGAAGGGGAGGCCGGCATGGATTACGAGACTTACCGACGGCTCGCACGCAACCGGCTCGATGCCCTCGTGGGACTGGCCGAGACCACGGCTTGCCGCCGCCAGCGATTGCTCGCCTATTTCGACGAAGAGACTGCGCCCTGCGGCAATTGCGACAATTGCATGAATCCACCCCAGACCTGGGATGCCACGGAAGCGGCGCGCAAGGCTTTGTCCTGCGTATACCGCACGGGCCAACGCTACGGGGCGGGCCACCTGATCGACGTGCTGCGCGGCGAACTGACCGACAAGGTACAGGACAAGGGCCACGAGAAACTGAGCACCTTCGGCATCGGCAGCGATCTCGACGAGAAACACTGGCGCATGGTCTTCCGGCAGCTCGTGGCGCACGATTTCGTGTGTGTCGATCATGAACGCTACAACGCGCTGGCGCTCACCGAGTCCGCCCGCCCGCTACTGCGGGGAGAGGCCGATCTGCTCGTCAGGCTGCCGCCCGAAAAGCTCCACAGGTCGAAAAAACACCGCAAGGGAGCCACGCGCGAGCGGGGCATTCCCGGCGGCGTGCCCGCCACGCTCTTCGATCGCCTGCGCGTCTGGCGCGCCAACACTGCGCAGACGCGCAACGTTCCGGCTTACGTCATCTTCCACGATACCACCCTGCGCGATATCGCCATCGCTCGCCCGGCAACATTGGACGAGTTGCGCGGCATCACGGGAATCGGCGAGCGCAAGCTGGAAGCCTACGGCGCGGAAATCCTGGAAATCGTCGCGGCCTGCGGATAAAAATTCAAATCCCCGCCCCCGCATGGGCCAGGGATTCTTTCAGCCAGTTGTTGAAAGGCGTGGGGTTCTTGATTTTTTGGTGGGCAAGTTTATAGGCTTTTTCCAGATTGGCTCTGATCGACTTCGTCTGCGGATTCGCTTCACCGAGTCCTGCTCGACAGATCCGGTATGCCTGGAGATAACTGTCAACAGCCTTGTCGAACTGACACTGGTCAGAACCCGCTTTGTCTAACTGACACTGACCGGGAACAGCCTTGTCACACCGACACCGATTCAGATATGTCGTAGCAATGCTGGCATGAGACATGCCCGCAGAGGGATGATCCGTGCCGAAGTTTTTTTCATTGGCCTCCAGCGCCTTCCTGGCCCATTCCTCCGCATTGTCGTAATCGCGCATCGAGGAATACACCCAGGAGATGTTTGTATAGACAATACCTGCGTCGGACTGACGATCGCTGTTCGATTTTTCAAAAGTCGGCACGGCTTCCTGCAAATTTTCCAGGGCTTTTTCGTGGTTGCCCAATCTGGCCTCAGCCACGGCGACATTGACGTATGCTACCGCTGTGCCCGGATGCCCCTTTCCAAGAACGCTTTCCCGAATCGCAAGCGCCTTCCGATGCCACTCCAACGCCTTTGTGTTGTCGCCGAGGCGATAATGCGCCAAGCCCAGGCTCCCGTACACCATCGCGGCAATCTCGATACTCTCGGGATCCTTGCTGTTCGATGCCATATCGGCAATTTTGGCGGCCTGCGTCAGAACGTCACGCGCCTTTGCGTATTTCCCCTCCTTCAAGTGACCCGCGCCAATCTCATGCTTTTGAGTCATCCACGCCTTGAGACACCAGTCCAACGTACTGCCCAGGCCTTTGAAGACGACGGCAATATCTCCGTAAGCTCCGGCTATGTCGGAATTCTCCGCGTCCGGAATGCCTTCTCGAACCGAAAGCGCCTTCTGATGCCAGTTCACGGCCTTTTCATAATCTCCAAGATTAAAGAACGTCGCCCCCAGGTTTCTATAGATCGTGGCGCTGTTGAGTTCATTCGGTAGTTTTCCTGCAATTCTGGCGGCCTGCATCAGGATGTCGCGAGCCTGTGCGTACTTCTCCATTTCCAGATACACAACGCCGATATCGTTCTTGTAGCGGGCGGTATCCCGGTGCTGCTCGCCGTTTACCCTGGCGGACCTCGAAATCGCCCTTTCATAGTAATTCAGCGCCTCGGTAAAGTTTTGCTGATGAAAAAACTGCATCGCAATTTCCGCATCACGGGTAATGATATCGGAAGGGGGGAGAGTGGTATTTTCTGCATGGACGCCCGCGCTGAACGCGCCCAAAACAGTTGATAACGCAAGCGTCGCCACGACGCGCGGACGCAATATTGATTTGATGATGAACATGATCCAGACCCCTCCTCGAAATTGCCGATTCCATGAATACATGCTGACAGGTTCAATCCCCGCAATGCGCAGCAGGACGACTCGAAACCTGTCAGGGAAAAACACCATGATGGACAAATGAGCGAATTCTAGAGCAGTTTTGATCCAAGTGCATACATCCTATGGAACATCTGTATAACTTTGCATCCACCGCCTGTCATCCTGCGCGTAGTCGCAGGATGACAGGCGGTGTGTGAATTGCAGCGACTTCGCCAAGCGCGAAATGACAAAAGGGTTGTGCAGAGGGTCCGGGAAAATGTGTCCATTTAAATCGAAACCGCTCTAGCGCGTTCCACGCTCGATCAACTCGATCTTGTAACCATCCGGATCTTCGACGAAAGCGATCACGGTCGTGCCGTGCTTCATCGGCCCGGCTTCGCGCACGATCCTGCCGCCGCGCGCACGGATATCGTCACAGGCTTTTTTCGCATCATCGACTTCCAGCGCAATGTGGCCGAACGCCGTACCCGGCTCGTAGCGGTCAACACCCCAGTTGTGGGTGAGTTCGATGACTGCCCCTTCGTCCTCGTCCTGATATCCGACGAAGGCGAGGGTAAAACGGCCTTCCGGGTAATCGTGTTTACGCAGCAATTGCATGCCGAGCACGCCGGTATAGAAAGCCAACGAACGTTCGAGGTCTCCAACCCTCAGCATGGTGTGAAGCACTCTCATTTTTCGATCCTCCTCATGATCCGAACCCCGTGTCGTGTGTCTTCCTCGAAGCATCGCCGGATTCGGAGTCGTGCGTAATGCCCCCGCGCTTTTGACGTTCGCGGCGCAGGGCTTCGAGCAGAAAATGGACGAAAGATAACCCGGAAAGCGCCGAAGAAACGACATTGACAACCGGCACATAGGCCAGCAAGGTGGTTCCGCTACCCAACATCAGCATTTGGGGACGGAGTTCCCGGCGCAGGCGGACGAATTCGTCGGGGTCGGCATGATGCATCAGAGCATCATAACCAAGAACGCGCTGGTTGAGCCAGCCGGTTGCCAGAAGCGGCACAATCAGCGCCACGCCGGGAATGAGCCATAGCGGCAACGATACGACCATGACCAACACATACCACAACAGACCCACCAGGGTATTGCCGATGCTACCCGCGTCGGAGCCGCCACGATGTCGTTCGAGATCGGCGTAATCGCGCCGGGCGACGCGGTCGAGTATTTTTGGCAGGGCTACCAGCGAGACGAGCACGGACGAGGTGATGTAAAAGAGGGGCACGAACGCAAGCACCATGGACAATTTGACCATTAACAGCACGATGTCCGAGGCCCACCCCGAAGAACTGATCCAGTTGCCGAGCCAGCCAAACCCCTTGATGGTTCCCATGACGGCATCGACTGCTGCGGCCCAGGAATACCACGCGACGATCGTCCATATCAGCGCCGAAGCGATGCCCGGCCAGATGAGATGAACGAAGACGCCTGGCCGCACGAGGCTGCGCACCGAACGGCCAAGCGCAACGAATATGTTCTTCATGGCGTTTGTTCTCACCGCAGGCCGGGAACGCCGGTCATCATGCCTTTCATGGCGCGCATCATCTTGCCGATACCCCCCTTGGAGAATTGCTTCATGACTTTCTGCGTCTGCTCGAACTGACTGAGCAGGCGGTTGACCTCCTGGACGCTCACGCCCGCCCCGGCGGCAACGCGCCGCTTGCGGCTGGCCTTGAGGAGTTCGGGACGAGATCGTTCGAGCGGAGTCATGGAGTTGATGATGCCTTCGACGCGCGCAATGGTTTTTTCTTCGGCGCCACCCTGCAACTGACCGGCGGCCTGCGCGAACTGCGCCGGGAGCTTGTCGAGGAGCGAGGAGATGCCGCCCATGTTGCGCATCTGCCCGATCTGCGCCTTGAAGTCGTTGAGATCGAACCCTTTTCCGCTCTTGAGTTTGCGCGCGAGATCGGCAGCTTTTTCTTCGTCGACACGGCGGCGAGCATCTTCGACCAGTCCAAGGATGTCGCCCATGCCGAGGATGCGGCTTGCCATGCGATCCGGGTGAAAGGGTTCGAGACCCGAAAGCTTTTCGCCAACGCCGGCGAATTTCAGCGGTTTGCCGGTGATGTGACGCACCGACAGCGCCGCGCCGCCGCGCGCGTCGCCGTCGAGCTTGGTGAGCACCACGCCGGTGAGCGGCAGGGCCTCGCTGAAGGCGCGGGCGGTGTTGACCGCGTCCTGCCCAAGCATGGCATCGACGACGAACAGGGTTTCTATCGGATCGAGCGCTGCGTGCAGGGCGCGGATTTCGTCCATCATCGCCGCGTCGATCGCCAGCCGACCGGCGGTGTCGACGAACAATACTTCGTGGTGATGCTTGCGAGCGAAATCGAGCGCGGCAAGCACGATATCGACGGGCTTCTGCCCGATCTGCGAGGCAAAGAAATCGGCTCCGGCCTGCTCGGTCACGGTCTTGAGCTGTTGAATGGCCGCCGGGCGATAGACGTCGGCAGAAACGGTGAGCACCTTTTTCTTTTGCTCCTCGCGCAGCAGGCGGGCGAGTTTACCGACGGTGGTGGTTTTGCCCGCGCCCTGCAAACCGGCCATCAGCACGACCGCCGGGGGCTGGGTTGCCAGGTTGAGCCCCTGGTGGGCGCCGCCCATGAGCGTACATAGTTCGTCATGCACCACGCCGACGAGCGCCTGTCCGGGCGTGAGCGAGCCGACGACTTCCTGCCCGAGCGCCTTTTCCCTGACCCTGGAGACGAATTCCTTGACCACCGGCAGGGCGACATCGGCTTCGAGCAGGGCCATGCGCACTTCACGCATCGCTTCCTGGATGTTGTCTTCGGAAAGACGCGCCTGCCCGCGAAGGGTTTTGACCACTTTCGAGAGGCGTTGAGTAAGATTGTCGAGCATATATAGACTCCACATGCCTCGCATGGGCAGGCAGTTTGACTGAAACCGGAGGGATTGGGGTAAACTGAGATGTTCCTATGTGGCCGATTCTACTGCATCTTCATCTCATTCCCGCCGCGCTTTACGTGTGCCTTGGGCTTTATTTCTGGCGCACGCGCTCGGCCCGTTCCGCTGCGTCAGGCAAACTGCTCTCCGACATGGCGCGCTTCGAGCGCGTGCTGCTCGTCATCGCCCTGCTCTCGCACGGTTTCGCGCTGCAAGCGGCGATCTTTCCGGGCAGCGAGATGCGTTTCGGTTTCAGCATCGCGTTCTCGCTCATCGTATGGCTGGCGATCTGTTTTTACTGGATGGAGACGCTGTACAACCGGCTCGACGGCCTGCGCGCCATCGTGTTGCCCGCAGGCGTGCTGGCGTGTGTGCTGGTGGCGCTTTTCCCCGACACGCATCCACTCCCTCACGAGAACGTCGCCTCGCCGATTTTCCGCCTCCATCTCATCAGCTTCATGCTGGCGTGCGGCCTGGTGACGCTCGCCGCCCTGCACGCGATGCTGATGGCAATCGCCACGAAACAATTGCAGCACGGTCGATTTACGCGGGCGCTGGCAAACCTGCCGCCATTGCTGACGATGGAGGCGCTGCTTTTCCGGCTGATCGGCGTGGCCTTCGCGCTGCTCACGCTGGCATTGCTGGCGGGAATCATGTACACGGAAACCCGCTTTGACAAGGCTTTCCGGTTCGACCACAAGAGCGTCTTCGCCACAATCTCGTGGCTCCTGTTCGGCATACTCCTGGTTGGCCGCCATTTCTGGGGCTGGCGTGGCCGCGTCGCCCTGCGCTGGACGCTGGCCGGGTTCGTCACCCTGATGCTCGCCTATGTCGGTAGCCGGTTCGTGATAGAAGTCCTGCTGCACAGATAAGGCTTGGCGGTACGGTAAACGGGCTGCGCGGTAACGCACTCATTGCGTTTCACGGTCGGTATTGCGCACCCTGAACCATATAATGTCATTTGACTAAATGAGCGGAAAAATGGCAGCCAATCCACAAGCCGCATTGAGCGGACTCGCCCGCGCGCTTATCCAGAAAAACCGCTTATCCGAAGCCGATGCCGTCGCTTGCACCGTCGGCGAAGGAACCACGAACGCCTTTCTGCACGAGGTCACGCAACGCAAATTGTTGAGCGCCCGCGACGTTGCCCAGTTTGCTTCCGAGACTTTCGGTTATCCCCTGCTGGACATTGACGCAATCAATCGGGACTACCTACCCGATAAGGTCATCGACGCCAACCTGGTGCGAAAACATCAGGTCATCGCCCTGTCGCAACGCACCAATCCGAATCGTCTGATTCTGGCCGTCGCCGACCCGTCGAACATGCGGGTATTCGACGAAATCCGTTTCCAGACGGGCATGCAGCTCGAAATGGTCATTGTCGAGGTCGACAAACTCGCCAAATTCGTCGAAAAACAGGGAGATTCCACCAATGAGTCTCTGAAGAAACTCAGTATCGAGGACGAATTGGGCGCGCTGGACGTTGCGATCGAGGCCGAATCCGAGGATCAAACTGCCGCCTCCGACGTCGACGATGCACCGATCGTCAAATTCATCCAGAAGGTTCTGGTCGACGCCATCAACGAAGGGGCATCAGACATTCATTTCGAGCCATACGAAAAGTATTACCGGATTCGCCTCCGAACCGACGGCGTATTGCATGAAATCGCCCAGCCACCCCTGATCTTGAAGGAAAAGATCGCTGCCCGGATCAAGGTCATCTCACGGCTGGATATTTCCGAAAAACGGGTTCCGCAGGATGGCCGGACGAAGCTCGTCCTGTCCAAGGGCAAATCCATCGACTTCCGGGTCTCCACCCTGCCGACGCTGCACGGCGAGAAAATCGTCATGCGTATCCTGGATTCGAGTTCGGCCATGCTCGGCATCGAGGCGCTCGGCTATGAGCCGGAGCAAAAAGAGGCGTTGCTTGAAGCCATCGGACGGCCCTACGGCATGGTGCTCGTCACGGGGCCGACGGGTTCTGGCAAGACGGTCTCACTCTATACCTGCCTGAACATTCTCAACGATACGGAAACCAATATTTCGACCGCCGAAGACCCGGCAGAAATCAATCTTCCCGGAATCAATCAGGTCAACGTCAACGAAAAGGCCGGACTGACTTTTGCTTCTGCGCTGCGCTCTTTCCTGCGGCAAGACCCGGACATCATCATGGTGGGCGAAATCCGCGACCTGGAGACCGCCGAAATCTCGGTCAAGGCCGCCCAGACCGGACACCTCGTACTGTCCACCCTGCACACGAACGATGCGCCGACCACGCTCGAACGGCTGAAAAACATGGGAGTCGCGCCCTTCAACATTGCTTCGTCGGTCATCATGATCACGGCGCAGCGGCTGGCGCGCCGCCTGTGCACATGCAAAAAGCCGGTCAACATCCCCATCGAATCGCTCTTGCAGGCAGGTTTTCACGGCGAAGAGCTCGACGGCAGTTGGCAACCCTTCGGGCCGGGGGGATGTGATCGTTGCAAGGGAAGCGGCTACAAGGGCCGCGTGGGCATCTACCAGGTCATGCCCGTCAGTGAAGAGATCGCCCACATCATCATGACCGGCGGCAACTCGATGGATATCGCCGCCCAGGCCGAAAGAGAAGGGGTCAACGATTTGCGCCGTTCCGGACTGCTCAAGGTTCGGCAGGGAGTCACTTCCCTCGAAGAGGTTCTGGCTGCGACAAACGAATAACCCGTCATCCCACACAAAAAGCATAAACACACAAGACCCCCACGGAGAACCCCAACCATGCCAACAGCCACCATGCCCGCATCACGAACCGCTCGCCGCCCACAGGGGGGAACAAAGGAACACCTCTACGTCTGGGAAGGCAAGGACAAGACCGGAAAGGTCGTTCGCGGCGAAATGCGAGCGGCCAGCGATTCCGTCGTCAAGTCTTCGTTGCGCCGCCAAGGCACAACCCCCACGAAGATCAAGAAGCAGGCCATGTCCCGAGGGAGCAAGGTGACGGGCAAGGACATTGCGCTTTTCACCCGCCAGTTGGCGACGATGATGAAATCGGGCGTTCCGCTGCTTCAGGCGTTCGACATCGGCATCAAGGGTACAGGCAACCCCGGTCTTTCGCGGCTGCTCAACGAAGTCCGGGCGGAAGTCGAAACGGGTTCCAGTCTGTCGCAGGCCTTTTCCAAGTTTCCGGTGCACTTCGACAAGCTGTATTGCAACCTGATCGCGGCGGGTGAACAGGCCGGTATCCTGGATACCATCCTCGAGCGTCTGGCGACCTACAAGGAAAAAATCCTCGCGATCAAAAGCAAGATCAAGTCGGCGTTGTTCTACCCAAGCGCCGTCATGGTCGTCTCGATGGTGGTCATCTCCGTCATCATGATCTGGGTCGTTCCCACATTCAAGGAGGTTTTCGCCAATTTCGGGGCGGATCTGCCCGCACCTACCCTGGTGGTCATCGGCATTTCCGACTTCTTCGTCGAATATTGGTGGATTATTTTTGGTTTACTGGCCGGCGCCATCGTGGCCGCCATCTCGATCTACAAACGATCCGTGCCCATGCAGATTGCGGTCGACCGCCTGCTGCTCAAGCTGCCGGTCATGGGCGATATCGTCCGCAAGGGCACCATTGCGCGCTGGTCGCGGACGCTATCGACGATGTTCTCCGCCGGCGTGCCGCTGGTCGAAGCTCTGGACTCCGTGGGCAGCGCCTCGGGCAATCATTTGTACATGGTCGCCACGCGCAACATTCAGAACGAGGTCAGTACGGGTCTGAGCCTGAACTTGTCCATGCAAAACTCTGGTATGTTCCCGACCATGGTCGTGCAGATGGTCTCCATCGGCGAAGAAGCCGGTCAACTCGATCACATGCTTACCAAGGTAGCCGATTTTTACGATCAGGAAGTCGACGATGCGGTTGCCGCCATGTCGACTCTGCTGGAACCTCTCATCATGGTTTTCCTCGGTGTGGTCATCGGTGGACTGGTCGTCGCCATGTACCTGCCCATCTTCAAACTCGGCGCCGTTGTCTGAATACATGCCCATCTTCCTCGACAATCCATCCGCGTTCATCCCGCTCGTTGCGCTGCTCGGTCTTTTCATCGGCAGTTTTCTCAATGTCGTCATCGTTCGTCTGCCGGTGATGCTGGAGCGCCAATGGCAGGCAGAGATCGCAGAGTTTCGCGGCGATGACGTCTCTTCTGCCGGAAGCGAGCGATTCAATCTCGTCACGCCACGCTCGCATTGCCCGCATTGTGGGCATGCGATCTCGATGCTGGAGAACATTCCGCTCGTGAGCTATCTGTTCCAGCGTGGGCGCTGCCGTCACTGTCAGGCCGCCATCAGTGCACGCTACCCGCTGGTGGAATTATTATCGGCAACGCTCTCCGGCTACGCGGCCTGGCGCTTCGGTGTCAGTCCGGTCACGGTGGGCGCGCTGATTTTCGTCTGGATCATGATCGCGCTGGCCTTCATAGATTTCGATACCCGCCTGTTGCCCGACAGTTTGACCCTGCCCCTGCTGTGGACGGGTCTGATCTTCAACCTGCTCACGGGCAACATCCCTCTGGACGATGCCGTCATCGGGGCCGTGGCCGGATACCTTTTTCTATGGTCTGTGTATTGGCTGTTCAAACTCGTGACCGGCAAGGAAGGCATGGGATACGGCGACTTCAAGCTGCTCGCGGCCATCGGCGCGTGGCTGGGCTGGCAGGCATTGCCACTCACCATCGTGCTGGCCTCCATCGCTGGCGCACTCTTCGGGATCGGCCTGATCGCATCCAGGCGTCATCAACGCGGCACGCCGATGCCCTTCGGACCTTTTCTCGCCGTTGCGGGGCTGCTCGCCCTGTTCCAGGGCGAGACGCTCGGCGCGCTTCTGCCTGTTTTCTCCACGGCTGCCTGAACGCTCAGGCTTGTCCACCCTACGCGCCGGGGCTGCATTTGCCACTATTCAGGGCCGACTAACCGGTTCAGCCCGGTTTGCGCGAAACATCCCTGATCTCGAGCAGCTTCGTTTTGAGCTCCGACTCGATCTTGACAAGCTCGTGCTCTGCGGCGCGGCGTTTGTCCCGGCCATCCTGCTGGATGTGGAGCACCTCGTCCAGGGTGTTGATGAGCGACTGATTGGTGTATTTGAGAGTCTCGATATCCACGATGCCGCGCTCCGATTCCTTCGCCGCTTCAATGCTGCTGGTCTTCAGGGCGTCTGCGTTCTTCCGCAAAAGCTCGTTGGTGATGTCCGTTACCGCCCGTTGAGCCTGAATGGCCTGGGTGGAATGCGCCAGACCCAGCGCCAATACCATCTGATTCTTCCACAAGGGAATCGTGTTCACGATGGAGGACTGGATTTTTTCTATCATGACACTGTCATTTGCCTGAACGAGCCGGATCTGCGGCGCCATCTGGATACAGATGTTTCGGGTCAGTTCGAGGTCGTGGAGCTTCTTATCGAAACGGTTGCATCTTTCGTTCAGGTCGTTGACGGCCTGGGCGTCCTCCGGTCTGCCTGTATTTTTGGCTCTCTCCTGAAGGACGGGAAGTTCCGTGTTGAGAACGTTCGTCAGCTTTTCCCGGCCCGCCAGGATATACATGGCCAGTTCCTTGTAGTAGGACAAGTTCATTTCGTACATCTTGTCCAGCATGGCCACGTCCTTGAGAAGCACCATTTTATGGCCTTCAAGGGAATCTACGATCTTGTCGACGTTCTTTTCTACGGAATCGTATCGAATTTTGAGGTGCTGAAGCTTGTTGGCGCCTTTCTTGAAGAACCCCAGGAAACCCTTGGGTTTGTCGTCTACACTGAAACCACGCAGTTCAGCAACGAGATTGCCAATCATGCCGCCCACTTCGTCCATGTCCTTGGTGCGGACATTGGCCAGGGCGCTCTCCGAGAATCCCAGCATCTTCTTCTGGGCCGCAACGCCGTACTGGAGCATCTGGGTGGAGTTGGCGATGTCGATCTGCGCGGCAAAGCTGCGGGCAGTGGCTTTCTCTTCCTCGGTCAGATTCCCTGCCAGGTCGAGGGGCTTGATCTCTTCGACGACGGCAACGCCGGTGCTCTCCGGCATCAGGGTCAACACAGGAGAGGCCAGAGCCTCCATCTCGGAAAAATCATCCAGCACCAGCTTTGGAGTGGCGCTTTCATTGGAACTCATTGCTTGATCTCCTCTATCGCAGACAAAAATCGACGCCTGTTTAATACCTATTCGACATAGATTCGAATATTGAAATCCATGAAGTATAGCCGGTTATCGACCAACCTCATCTGTTGTTGCCGGACAGTATGCCGCCCTGGCTGATCATGTTTTCCATTACCGCAATCTCGGCGGAGATGTCGATGTTTTTATCCCGGTACAGATCGTCCAGATGATGGCGAAAGGTGGAGAGTATTCCGTCCATGATTCCTTCGATCTTTCGCATGGATTCCTCGATGTTGCCGCCCTTGACAGGCTGGCGGTTCAGTTCCTCGTAATTTCGGAGCAACTTGGTGGTAGTGGGGAGGTAGTATGTTACGAACTGCCTGATTCTTCTTGCCTTCTCGGGCTGTTTCCTGACGTGCTCGAAGATTTGCCCGGTGATATCCAGCAATTCCCGGACGGTTTTCGAGAGCTTTTCGTTGCCGATGGTCTTGTCCAGGTCGACAAGATGGCCCAGACGGGAAAACCCTTCCCTGAGCAGATCATCCGCTTCTTCCACCCCGGTCTTTACGGCTTCCGGCGTATATTCCTGCACCCTGATCGCCTGTTGTTTGACAACGATTTTTTTGGGGAAGGCCACCGCGCCGATCAGGAAGGCCACAAGGGAAACGACGCCGGCAATGGCAAAATCCTGCCAGCGATCGAGGCCGGGATTGATCATGTAGAGGAACCAGACGAGCGCGCAAAAACCGAAACTGTTCCGTGAGAGCCGGGTGGTTTCACGGAAGGCGCAATCAGGATCGGCAAGGATGGTTCCAGCGTTTTTCGCGCCGTCCACGAGGACAAAGGCGGAATCCGTTACGCCAAAGCCGCTCCAGTAACGACTGTTGAGCGTTTTGCCCAAATCGGCAAGGACATCGGAAGGGGAGCAAGCCAGTTCCTCGGAAACCTGCTGGACTGTGACGGCCTCTGACCTGGCCATGACAGCCTTTTCCAGCTTGCGGTACTTGCCATAGACGACGCAGCCCCGGACGCCCAGGTAACTCGTCAGGCCAGACAACGACGCAAGCTGGAGGAATAACGGCGATAGCGTGTTGTCGATCCCGAAAGCCCCTTCCCAAAACCTGGAAAGGAGGAACGTTACGCAAAACAGGATGCCCAGAAACCCGCTGCTGGCGGCCAGAAAGATGGCAAGCATCAACGAAAAGGGAGGGGAGCGGTAACTCAAACTTTTGGTTTTCATGCCTGTATTTTCCTTCATATTGGATAGAAACGGCTGTTATTTCGATTGTTACCCACAATTTTGCGGTGCCTCAATACCGAAATCATTAAAAACCTCATATACCTGTCCCCGCTTCCCGCTTTTGCAGCCATAAACATCCGCCCCCGTTCGCTTCTTCGATGCCCGCCAGCACCTCGTCATGCGCGGCCAGTTCTTCATCCGATGGGCGCAGGATTTTCAGCGGGAGCCGTTCCATGCCCTGGGAGGAACCCGTGTCGGCGTCGGACTCCGGCTCCTCTTCCAGCGCCATCATCAGGCTTTCCTGGCCGCGCGTCATCGCCAGATAGACTTCGGCGAGCAGTTCGGCATCGAGCAGCGCCCCGTGCAGGGTGCGGTGGGCGTTGTTGATCCCGAAGCGTTCGCACAGGGCATCGAGCGAGGCTTTCTTGCCGGGATTCTGCTCGCGCGCCAGCGCCAGGGTGTCGATGACGTTGGCGGCATCCAACTCCCTGAGGATGGGCCGCCCTGCCAGTTTCAACTCATTGACGAGAAACCCGATGTCGAACGGCGCGTTATGAATGATCAGTTGCGCATCGCGCACGAAATCCTCGAAATCCTGCGCAATGGCGGCAAATACGGGTTTATCGGCCAGGGAATCGTTGTCGATGCCATGCACAGCCTGCGCTTCGGCGGAAATGGCGCGTTCCGGGTTGATATAGACGTGGTAACGCCCCCCAGTAAATGCGCGATTGAGTAGTTCGATGCAGCCTATTTCGATGACGCGGTCACCGTTTTTCCAGTCTAGGCCGGTGGTTTCGGTATCAAGGACGATTTGTCTCATCGTTGCAACGTTTCTCTTCGTTCAGGGTTCAGGACGGGCAAGACGCGCGGCCTCGATGCCACGGCGAGCCAAGGCATCGGCGCGTTCATTGTCGGGATGCCCGGCATGCCCCTTGATCCAGCGCCATTCGACAGTGTGGTGCGCAGCGATTTCGTCGAGCGCACGCCAGAGATCGGCATTCTTCACGGGTGTTTTGCCCGATGTCACCCATCCGCGCGTTTTCCAGCCGTGGATCCATTCGGAGATGCCTTTTTGCACATATTGACTGTCGGTGTGCACCTTCACCGTCATCCCCTTGCGCTTGAGTTGTTCGAGGGCGCGGATGACGGCCAGGATTTCCATGCGATTGTTGGTGGTCTGCGGCTCGCCCCCCCAGATTTCCTTTTCGTGCGGGCCGCTCTTCAAGACCGCGCCCCATCCGCCGGGGCCGGGATTGCCGCTGCACGCACCATCGGTGTAAATGTCTATGGCTCTCATGTTTCTCCGGGGCCTGTCTCGCCCGACAAACCGCCGGATTCACCCAGTTTGCGCGCCACTGCGGAAAGACCCTTTGCGGGCGCGCGCTTCTCGCGCCAGTTCGGCTGGATGAGGCGCGCGCCATGTACGCGCTTGATACCGTGCAGGACCCACACCGCCCCGCATATGGGCCAACAGCGTCGACCGACACGGTCGAGCCATTTCCAGCGTCTCAACCACTCGGGAGACTCCACCGCTGGCGCGTAGCAACCGAATTGGCAGGACTGCACTTCAAAGCCCAGTACGGTCAACCAGTCACGCACTTTGGGCGCGGAAAGATAGCGCCCGCGCCACGGCCATTGCCCCCGAGCAAGACGACGGATCCCCCACAGACTGTACGGATTGAAACCGCAGACCACTACGCTGCCTTCGGCCACCAGCACGCGCGCGGCCTCACGCAACAGTTGATGCGGCGTGGCGGAAAACTCAAGCTCATGGGCCAGCACCACCAGATCGAGGCTGGCGCTGGCAAACGGCAACGCCGCCTCGTCGCACACCACGCACGATGACGCGCGGCTCACGCCATTGCGCGCCGCGCGGGCCACGCGCAACGGCATGCGGCTGGCCCGTAGCAGATCGACTTCCTCAAGCCCGACCTGAAGCGCGTTGTAGCCGAAAATGTCGGCAATCATGGCATCGAGTCGCGCCTGTTCCCAGGCAATCAGATATTCGCCGAGCGGCGTTCGCAACCATGGCGGCATGACAAGTGGAGAATCCGTTTCAATATTCACAGGAGTCACAGGAGTCACAGGATAATGGCAATTCTTTTCTTCCATAATAACGGGTATGCGGCATCATTCCATCTTTGTCCAACCACATCCGTCCCCCCAGCCCAGTCATGTCCACTTTCAACGTCACTCCCCTTCCCTTTGGCCGCGACAACTACATCTGGCTCATCGACAACGCCCACCATGCGGTGCTGGTCGATCCGGGCGAAGCCGCGCCCGCGCTCGTGGCGCTGAACCGGCTCGAACCCGCCGCCATTCTGCTGACCCATCACCACGGCGACCACACCGACGGCGTCAGGGAAATTGTCGCTCATTATCCGGGAATTCCGGTATACGGCCCACGCAAGGACAGTATTGCCCACGTCGATCATCCTGTGGCAAACGGCGACAAAATCCTCATCGAGTCGCTGAAACTCGAATTGCAGGTCATCGGCGTGGCCGCCCATACACGCGGACACGTCGCCTATCTCGGGCATGGCATGCTGTTCTGTGGCGATACGCTTTTCTCGGCAGGCTGCGGGCGCGTCTTCGAGGGGACGCCCTCCGATCTCGCACTCGCGCTCGGACGGCTGGCCCGGCTCAACGACGATACAAAGGTGTATTGCGCCCACGAATATACGCTCGCCAATCTCGCCTTTGCTCGCGCCGCCGAACCGGACAATGCCGAACGCGATCGTTACGCGGCGCATTGCGAGGCTCTTCGCAGCCAGGGCAAGCCCACACTGCCCAGCACGATTGCCATCGAACGGGCAATCAACCCATTCCTGCGCACCGACGTGGAAAACGTCATTGATTCGGTGACGGCCCATTGCGGCACGCGCCCGGCCAACATGCTGACTTGCCTGGCCGCGTTGCGGGCATGGAAAGACGTATTCCAGGGGTGAGGATCACTTCCGTTTGGAAACCAGCCGCCCGCTGAATCCCACGCCGGGACCGACCACCCGGATGATGCCCTTGACCTGTTTGACCTGGTTGCGCCCGGATTCCTTGGCGCGATAAAGAGCATCGTCGGCTGCCTTGATGAGCGCGGAAATGCCCGCTTCGCTGTCCTTGGGCGGAATGATGCTGGCCACGCCGATGCTGACGGTCACGACCGGCGCAACCGAAGACCAGGCGTGGTCGACACGCAACGCGGCAACCCCCGCGCGCATGTCTTCAGCCACCGCCAGCGCCCCTTCGGGATCGGTATCGGGCAGGATCACGGCGAACTCCTCGCCGCCATAGCGCGCCACAAGATCATCCTGTCGCTGCGTCCTTTCCTGTAGCGTATGGGCAACGATCTTGAGACACTCATCGCCCATCTGGTGACCGTAATGGTCGTTGAACAGTTTGAAGAGATCGACATCGACCACCAGCAGCGAGAGCGGCAAGGCCGTACGCGAACAACGCCGCCACTCGCGCAACAGGGTGGCGTCGAAACACCTGCGGTTGGCGATGCCGGTCAGGCTGTCGATCGCAGACAGGCGTTGCAACTGATCGTTGGCTTTTCGGAGCTTGTCCTGGGTCTTGCGCAGCGAATCGCGCATTTGCGCCATCCGTCGCATGGCATTGATCTTGGCCTTGAGCACGACCTCGGAAACGGGCTTGATCAGGTAATCGTCGCCGCCCGCGTCGATTGCGCATTGCAGATCGTTTTCGTCGGCACGGGCCGTCAGGAAGATGATGGGCGTCCACCAGCCGTGGTATTTTTCAAAACGGCGAATACAGCGCGCCACCTCGAAACCATCGATTCCCGGCATGATGATGTCGAGCAATATCAGGTCCGGCCGTTCCTGCCTGAACATTTCCAGCCCCTCCTCGCCCGTCTTCGCATGCAGGGCCGACAAACCCATATTGGTCAGCCAGTTGCATACAACGGTCGCGCTGGTAAGGGTGTCTTCGATAATCAGAACTTTCATGTCGGCGGAAATCGGGAACGGCCCTATCACCGGTTCAGTAAGCATCCTACCAAGAGAAACCGGACGGTGTATTCATTTGCACCACAACAGCGTACAAGTTTAACGCTTCCTGTTCGATGCGTACCCTGAAGCAGTTCCGGTTTGAGTGAACACAACGTCAGATCGTTGCCAGATGACACCGCACGATATGCCCGCAACCAAGCTCCTGCGCAACCGGGAACGCCGTGCGGCAAGCATCGGTAGCCAGTTCGCAGCGTGGATGGAAATGACACCCCATCGGCGGCGCCAACGGTGACGGCGGCTCCGCAGCCATACCGGGTTTTTCTTTCGGCGCGCCCGACCCTTCCTCGCCTCCGGCATCGACACGGGGCACGGCAGCCAGGAGCATCCGGGTATAGGGATGAACGGGCGCTTCCAGCACCCGCGCCGCTGGACCCTGTTCGACGATACGGCCAAGATACATCACGGCCACCTCATCGGCCATGTAACGCACAACCGCCAGGTTATGGGTAATGAACAGGTAGGCCAGTCCCCGCTCCCGTTGCAACTCGCACATCAGGTTGAGCAACTGCGCCTGCACGGAAACATCGAGCGCGCTCGTGGGCTCGTCGCAGATGATGACCCTGGGGGAGACCGCCAGCGCACGGGCGATGGCGATACGCTGCCGCTGACCGCCGGAAAATTCGTGCGGATAGCGCCAGCGCATCTCCGGCAGCAGGCCGACCCGTTCGAGAATCTCGTCCACTGTGCGCTGCCGCCCCTGTGCATCACCGCCGACGCCCAGGCTCACCATGCCTTCTTCGAGAATGTCGCCGATACAAAGCCTCGGATTGAGCGACGCAAACGGGTCCTGGAACACCATCTGCACCGCGCGTCGCATGCCACGCACTGCAACGCGATCACGAAAGCGCAACGGCGCGCCATCGAACGTCATCTCCCCTGCCATGGGCGGCGTCAGTTGCAGGATGGCGCGCCCAACAGTTGTTTTTCCGCAACCGGATTCGCCCACCAGCGCAAGCGTGCGTCCCGCTTCCAGGCGCAGACTGACGCCGTCCACCGCCCGCACCCAGCCCACCGTGCGCCGCAGCAGCCCCTTTTTCACCGGAAAATGCACGGCCAGCTTGCTGACTTCGAGCACCGAGGAGTCGGAAGAGGAGGATACCTCCGCCTCCGCCGCCGCCATGACAGCCTGCCGCCGTGGAGGCGTCTCGGTGCCGTCGGCATAGAGATGACAGCGCACGCTGCGTCCGTCCAGCGCGCTCCAGTCGGGCGCATCGATCCGGCAACGCTCGAACGCGCACGGGCAGCGGGAAACGAAACGGCAACCGGCAAAACCCTGATCGAACGAAGGCACGCCCCCCGGCAGGGCATCGAGCATCCTCCCGCGCGCCGCGCTGTCGGGCAAAGCGGCGAAGAGCCGTTGCGCGTAGGGATGCAACGGCGCAGCGAAAAAATCCTCCCGCAGCCCCGTTTCGATCAACTCTCCGGCATAGAGCAGGCCGACGCGATGCGCCATGCGCGCCACCACGCCGAGATCGTGCGTAATCAGCAGCATCGCCATGCCGCGCTCCGTTTGGAGGCGGGCGAGCAAATCCAATACCTGCGCCTGAATGGTGACATCGAGCGCCGTGGTGGGTTCGTCGGCAATCAGCAGTTCCGGCTCGCCTGCCAGCGCCATCGCAATCATCACCCGCTGCTTCATCCCGCCCGAGAACTGGAACGGGTAGTCATCGAGCCGCTCCCGCGCAGCGGGAATACCGACTTCTTCCAGCAGGCGGCGCGTCTCGGCCCTGGCCGCCTCGCCTTTCAAGCTGCGATGCAGCGCCAGCACTTCACCGATTTGCGCCCCGATGGTCATCACCGGGTTGAGGCTGGTTGCGGGTTCCTGGAAGATCATGCCAATCCGCCCGCCGCGCACCTGCCGCATGTGCGATTCGGGCAGCGCCAGCAATTCTTCGCCGCTCAAAACGACTCGGCCACCGGCCACTGTCGCCGCATCGGGCAATAGGCGCGCAATGGCGAGCGCCGTCATCGACTTGCCACAGCCCGATTCGCCGAGCAATGCGAAGGTTTCCCCCGCCCTGATCGACAACCCGACCCCCTCGACCGGACGCACGGCGCTTTGCGCGCCGCGTATCGTTACCGTGAGTCCTTCGACTTCGAGCAGGCTCTCCGCTGCGCGCGCCGAATCACTCATGGCTCATGGCCCGCTCAGTGAACGAGATGCTTGCCTGGCCCATGATGAGGGTCGTCGTCGTCGTCGTCACCGTCGTTGCCGTGAACATGCCCGTGGGCGAGTTCTTCTTCTGTTGCCGCACGCACTCCGGTCACGGTCATGTTGAAAATCAGCGCCATACCGGCAAGCGGATGATTGCCATCGACCACGACCTTGCCGTCGGCGATTTCCGTGACGCGATAAAGAACCTCACCGGCATCGCTCACCCGCTCGAAAACCATGCCGATCTCGGCATCCTCCGGGAACATTTCGGCATTCTCGACCGCTATCAGATCCTCGTCGTAGTCGCCGAAAGCCTCCTCCGGCTGCAACTTGAGCCTGATGCTTTCACCGACTTTCCTGCCGTGCAGGGCTTCTTCCAGTTTTGGAAAAATGCCGTCATAACCTCCGTGCAAGTAGACAAGGGGGTGACGGCCATCATCGACAACGACCCCGTCGGGGTCCGTCACCGTGTATTCGAGCGTAACGACGCAGTTTTTAACAATTTCTTCATGCATGGCGCGGGATTCATCCTCTAACTGAATGTTTGAACATAACGCATGGCGGCTCTCAACTCAAGGACCGCATGTACTGCGCTGTCGCCAGTACCCTTTGATGGCTCGCTATTCATAGCGTACCGTTACAATTTCCACTTCCCGCGCTCCCGACGGGCTCATGAAGCGCACCACATCGCCTTCGCGCGCCTTGAGCAGCGCGCGGGCAAGCGGTGAAATCCAACTGATTTTGCCGGAGGACGCATCGGCCTCGTCGATACCGACGATCTGCCAGACAGAAGCAGCGTCATCATCGTCCTCCGCATCGCGGATCGTGACCGTTGCGCCGAAAAACACCTGATCGCATTGCCCGCGCGCGCACGGATCGACGACCTCGGCGTTATCGATGCGCCCTACCAGGAAGCGGACGCGGCGATCGATTTCGCGCAGGCGTTTCTTGCCGTAGATATAATCGCCGTTTTCCGAACGATCGCCGTTACTGGCGGCCCAGGCCACGGTTTCCACGATCCTCGGGCGCTCGATGCGCAAAAGCGCATCGAGTTCGACCCGCAGAGCCTGAAAGCCACGCGGCGTCATGTAGTTCTTGCTGCCTGGTGGCAGCCGTTGCGAGGGCGGGAGCGATTCTTCGTCGTCACCGTCCACGGTTTCCTTGACGAAAGCCTTGTTCATGATCCGGATCAGAGGGCGCAGAGGAAAAAATTTTGGGCTGTCCCGGCATAGAGCCGGAGTGAGGTTCAACCTGAGTCGGAACAATCTTAAACACTTCTTTGCCAAGAGGCGATTGTTTTCCCGGCGGCAGACACATACCATAGCGTTTTGGGAAAAAAGCCCGTCGATGTGCCAGAGGCCAAGTAATGAATGACGATATCTTTGATACGGCAGCAACTCTGCGTGAGCGTCTTGTTCGCCTGCACGACGAACACCACGATCTGGACGAGGCCATCGCCCGTCTGGGCGACGCCTCCAGCAGCGATGAACTGCTCGTCCGACGAATGAAAAAACGCAAACTTGCCCTCAAGGATCGCATTGCCGCGCTCGAACGCATGCTCGAACCCGACGATCTAGCCTGAGGGCCGTTATGCACGCTGTTTGAGCCATCTCTCGGCGTCAAGAGGGGGATGGGCGTGGCTGAAGGGGGAGCCT
>Ga0099364_10001568_pt1 | contig 37293 bp, 34 predicted proteins | sample TergutTh196P3_FD_73070 | JGI IMG/M metagenome (GOLD analysis project Ga0099364, IMG submission 73070) | Microcerotermes parvus P3 segment gut microbial communities from Pointe-Noire, Republic of the Congo - Th196 P3 | ecosystem: Host-associated > Arthropoda: Insects > Digestive system > Gut ... | reverse complement strand
GGCGGAACTGAACTTTGACCCTGACGAACTGACTGAGCGTTTTAAGCGAGGGGACGATTCCCGCACCGATGGCGGCAGCGGGCTTGGACTCTCGATCGCGCAGAGCTTTGTCGCCGCGCAGGGCGGGGAGTTTAATGTCTCCATAGACGGCGATCTTTTCAAGGTGACGGTGCGCCTTCGCACATAAGCGATCGCTCCACCGTGTGCACATTTTTACGAAACTGTTCAGTGCCTTGCGTTCGGAAGTCTGTTCCTCACCAGCACTGAACAGTAACATTTTTACCTTGCGATTGTCCTAATTTCGTTCCTCTCCCTATTGTATGATTGAAATGGATTATGTATAATGTAGGAACTCATTGGAGGTCGATGTTTATGACAAAGCGTGAAATGAGACGAATTTTTAAAGACTTTGCCGTTATTAAGCCAAAGCAGCTTGTTGGAAGATATGGCGACCCGGATTTATGGGCAGAGTCAACGATGGACCCGAACTCCAATGACAATCTTGTCAAAATCTATGAAATCAAGCCAAGCAAGTATGTCAGCGCGGACATGGTTCGGCAAAGGATTTGGTTACATGACGTCTTGGACGACAATGATGTTCCATATCTTGTGAAAGTCGAAGGTTACTGGGCAACCAGAAAAAAGTTCGTGGAGGCTCAACGTATTTTTGTTTCGGAAAGCGACGTTGAAAAAACGCGCGCTCTAATAAAAGAAGCAGAGGATCCCAATAACTTTGTAATAGTCGGCTCGGACGATTTGGTAGAATAATTATGGAAAAGACGACAAAGCATAAAAAGAAGACCGGCTGGATACTATATGCCGTATTTGGCATTAGCTTGCTGGCGGTTATCATTTTCGCGGTCAGCCTTGCGCGGGAGCTATACATTAACAAGCAAGGCAGAAACTACTACTCATCCATGACAAACAGCATCGAAACACGGCAGCGCAGCTTCCCTGAGAACACAACGGATACTGTTGGAAGAGGTTCAAGAATCTTGCCCAACGGCTCAGGGCGCTCGATTGATTCATCGACTCGCATTGAAGACGAAGAAGAAGATGAGTATTTATGGCTTCCGTATGTGGACTTTGAATCACTAGACGAGCAGTATCCGGGCATTTCCGCTTGGATTCAGCTGGAAGGCACTTCGCTCGACTACCCTATCATGCGGTGGACTGACAATAGCTTTTTCCTTAGCCACTTGCCGGATGGGTCGAATCACAGAAACGGCTCCGTTTTTCTCGATTTCCGCAACTCGCCGGACTTCTCCGACATAAACACGCTTATATATGCGCACACTGCGCAGTCTGACGATATGTTCGGAATTTTGAAGAACTACAGGGTTCAGTCTTTCTATGAAGAAAACCCTGTCATGTACATATTTACGCCATATGGCGATTTTGAACTCGTTTTATTTGCGGGTTATCTGCTGGACTCAGGATATGAGACGCCTCCGCTGAATTTCGCGGACGAGGATGCTTTTGAAAACCATGTCGCGGACATAAAGCGGCGTTCGGTATTTTTTAGTGACGTTACAGCCCAGCGCGGAGACAGAATCGTCAGCCTTTGCACCTGCGCATATGACTATAACAATGCCAGGCTGATCATTGTTGGCAAGCTTGTGGAGTTTTAGGCAATTGTTCACGCCTGGCCGTAATATGCAACAGTTAATTGCTTTTCTTGGCAAAGTGCGAACAGTACTCGGGAGGAATAGTCGTTGAGCACACATAGCGCTCTTAATAAGTTGAAAAAGCATATCCTCTCCGATGAAGTTGCTAACGAAACTGCTGCGGAGTTGTTGCGGCGCACCGGAAGGGACGACTTTTTCGTTGTCTTTTTGTCTGTTTGCGACAAAAAAGAACGAGCAAGGGTTTTTAGAGGTTCCGGAAAGAGCATTTCAAGCGCATTGGAATGCGCGGAGGACAACCTATATACTTTTCTCAAAAAAGCGGAAAAGGGAAAAAACCCATATGCTGCTGCGTGGTTTAAGGCCGACGTCGTAACGAGTTATAAAGAAATCCCCACAACCAGCATTAACAATTTGCTGGTTGAAAGCAAATGGATCAATTTCATGAGATTTGGGATTTCGCTTGACCCTGATTTTGAAAACGCCTTCATTGAAGCCGAAATAAACGGGAACAAAATAGTTAGCTACTACACGGAGAAAGAGATTGCATCGCGTTCAATAGACTTTTCCTCAAACCGGATTTCACTGGAGAACTTAAACAACTATATAAAAAAATACTACGAAGCGGAGCCATTCGAAAGCATCCCCGAGAAAGTGACCATATTCACGGCGATTTCCTTTTTCTGCGGAGAAGACAATGCCATACATGAGCTTTATAGCGACAGCGTTGACTATGGCAGAAGGCGCCTCGATGAGGTTTCCGGAGAAGAAATCAGGAGAATTATAGTTGGCGCGTCCGAATACTTGGTTAAGCAAATTAATGAAGATGGAAAATTCACATATGGCTACTTCCCGGTTTTTCACAATGAACTAAAAAGCTATAATATACTTCGCCATGCCTCCACCATGTGGAGCCTCATAAATCTTTATCGCATGAATGGCGATGGACGCCTGATTCCAAAGCTCGAATCCGCGCTTAAATACATGATGTCATATATTGAACAAAAGGATGCAAACTCATCATTTCTTGTTGAGAGGTCATCGAATGAAGTCAAGCTGGGCGGCAATAGCGTTGCTATCATCATGCTCACAGAGTATATGGATGTTTTTGAGAGCGATGATTATATCGACTGCGTGCGAAAGCTGGCAAATGGCATTCTTGATCTCCAGGTCAAGGAAACCGGGGGGTTTAATCATGTTCTTGAGTATCCGGGATTTGCTTTGAAAGAAAGCTTTCGGACAGTTTATTATGATGGAGAAGCGACTTTCGCGCTTGCTCGTGCCTTTACTCTCACGGGCGATGCAAGGTTTCTTGATGGCGCTAAGTCTGCTGTTGAGTTTTTCATTGCGAGAAACTACATAAAGCATCGCGACCACTGGGTTGCATATGCTCTTTTTGAGGTGACGAAGCACGTCGAAGACGTTAGGTTTTATGAGTTTGCTCTCCAAAACGCCGACAGGAACCTAACCGTCATCTATCACCGTGAGACTTCCTTCCACACTTTTCTCGAAATGCTCATGGTTTCATGGCGCACTTATAAGCGAGCTATCCAAAACGGCATAGACTCTGATGAAATCAAAAACTATGACCCTACTAAGCTTGCGCAAACCATATATTACCGTGCCCGCCATATGCTAAACGGGTATTTCTATCCGGAATATGCAATGTATATGAAATGCCCGGAGAAAATCGTTGGTTCTTTCATGGTTCGGCACCACAACTATCGCGTCCGCATCGACGACATTCAACACTTCATCGGAGGGTATTACTTATACAGCATCAACTACGACGAGATAAGGCAGCATTTAACCGATGAGTTCATAAAAGGACTAGACAGGACGCAAGCAGTTGGAGAGGTACATGCATAACAGAGGAGATTTCATATGGGAAATGTTAATCTAGCACAAGCAAAAAACGCGAAAAACGATGAGTTCTACACGCAATGGGCAGACATTGAAAGAGAGATTCAAGCGTATCTGGAGTTTGATCCCGATGTTTTTCGAGGTAAAACGGTTTTTTGCCCATGCGATGATCCTTACGAGAGTAACTTTTTCAAGTATTTTGCCTTAGCATTCAATGATTTTGGATTAAAAAAGCTTATAGCGACTTGTTATGCCGGCTCACCGATCTCAAATACCCAATTGTCGTTATTCACCGATGAGCCTGTAGAAGACAGAACAACAAAAGCCCCCCACAAACTTGAGGTCGTTGAGTTGTCAGACTTCAATAATGATGGCGCTACTGACCTCTTGGATATTCAATGGATACTCGAAAACAAAAAGAATGCGCTGACACGCCTTGATGGGGACGGTGATTTTCGCAGTGAAGAGGTAAAAAAACTTCGAGACGAATCTGACATCATCGTTACGAACCCTCCATTTTCGCTTTTTCGAGATTTCATTGCATGGCTTGTGGAGCAAAGCAAGCAATTCCTAGTCATAGCTAACATGAATGCAATCACATATAAAGAAGTCTTCCCGTTGATAAAAGATAATCAAATATGGCTTGGCGCTACCGGAAATGGAAACGATATGGTTTTCAGTGTTCCAAATGGTGTTGAAGTGGCAGTTAAGGACAAAGCAAAAGCTGCAAGGCTTGGTTATGTTGGAGATTACACTCGGCTTGGAAACTCCTGCTGGTTAACGAACATCGACCATGGCCGCCGCCATCTGCCAATGCAGTTTATGACAATGGCGGATAACTTGAAGTTTAGCAGACATAAGGATCTTAGGGGCAAAGCGAGCTATGACAGATATGACAATTATAATGCAATTGAAGTCCCTTATGTGGATGCCATCCCTTCTGACTATGACGGGGTAATGGGGGTTCCGGTGTCTTTTCTAGACAAATATTGCCCTGAGCAATTCGTGATTTTAGGTGCTACTGAAAGCGAGGGAAAAGGGTTTTCAAATGGACTATGGACCGGCAGTATTGCTCAGGCAACGATAAATGAAAAACGAGTATATAAAAGACTCTTCATCAAGCATATACGGGAGCATTAAATATGCATACTAAACTCAAAACATACGCGGTTCGTGAAATTATAGATGGGTTTGTTTACAACGAACTCGAAGGTAAGGGGTTATTTGGACTTTCAGGTAAACTAACGATTCAACCGGAGTATCAGCGCAACTATATTTATGCTGATGGTAAGAGGGATGTTGCTGTAATTGATTCATTGCTTAAAGGTTATCCGCTGGGTCTGATTTATTTTAACGATGTATCTGATAGCAAATTTGAAATTCTCGATGGACAACAGCGCATAACTTCGATAGGGCGTTTCGTAACTAACAAGTTCTCAATGAAAGATGAACATGGGCGTGAACAACGATTCAACTCCCTGCCCTCTGATAAGCGCAGTAAAATCATGGACAGTGAGTTGTTAGTCTATCATTGCAATGGGACGGAAAGCGAAATTAAAGAGTGGTTCAAGACAATTAACATAGCGGGTGTACCATTGAATGAACAAGAATTGCTTAACGCCATTTTCTCCGGCCCGTTTGTGACGCTTGCTAAAGCGGAGTTCAGCAACTCACAAAACGCTAATATACAAAAGTGGGGATCGTATGTTGCAGGAACCGCTTTAAGGCAGGATTTTCTTTCAACTGCTCTTAGCTGGGTTGCATATTCACGTAAGCAGACGAAGGAGGGCTACCTGTCATCGCATAGGTTCGACAGCAATATCAACGAACTCAAGACTTACTTCACCACGGTTGTTGAATGGGTGTCAAGTGTTTTCCGCGAAGTGGAAAAGGAGATGCGTGGCATAGAGTGGGGACGTCTCTACGAAACATATCATGATCAGTCTTATGATCCATCTTATGTTGCAAACCTAGTACAGCGGTTGTACGGAGATTCATATGTTAAAAGTCGCCGGGGGATTTATGAGTATGTTTTGAGCGGTGAAAAAGAAACACGGCTTTTGGATGTCCGTGTTTTTGATGACGCAATAAAACAGAAAGTATATAAACAACAGACTGTTGACGCTGGAAACAATGGAATCTCAAATTGTCCTTACTGTGCGATTGGGCACAATGCCGCAAAAGGTAAAATCTGGAATTTTAGTGACATGGATGCTGATCACGTGACTGCTTGGAGTAAGGGTGGCGCAACATCCATTGAAAATTGCCAAATGCTTTGTAAGCCACATAACGCAGCAAAAGGGAATAAGTAAGCGATAATAGCCATGCAAAGCATGATATAACGCAAATATGGCAAATGACACCGATGATTAGTTTTATTTACCTATGCGATTACTTCGACACCTGTTAGCTTTATAAGGGGGATGTTTTTAAATGGCAAACATATTTTACGGTATTCCAAGCGTCAATAACGTTAGCAGAAACATTGATAAATGGATCGGCATTGCCGGAGCTCCGGATGTTTTTTCTGAAAAGAATGAGAATCTGGACAAGTATGCTTCACCGCTTTTGGGGAAGTATGATGTTGTTTCGTTGGATGACGCACTAATGAAATATCCGGACGCGGATGTGTGGGTGACATATCGCAGAGCCGGCAATACAGCAAAGGCGTTGCTGAACATACTTCCTCCCGAAAAAATACACTTCTTTGAGGCAGATTTGGAGTATCGCAGGGGTTGCTCATATTTGGGGTACTTTATTAGCTATAGAAAAGATACTTTTTCTCCCTGTTGCGTAACCGGGAGATGCCCGGTTGTGAGGACTTCCGGATCCGTTCAAGAAAGATTAAATCAATGGCAGGAGTATACGGAAAATCTGGTTGATGATATACGGCATGGAAGGCCAAACAAATGCGATACGTGTCATCTCTTAAAATACGGGTTTTGGCGCAAAACAGTAAAGCTTAGAGAAGTGAGCTTCGGATCGAATAATCCAGGTGATGTATGCAACTTTAAATGCACATATTGTTTTAGCATGAAATCGTTGCAACGGCTTGGTGACGATAAAGACGGTTTTACCACGTATGAGGTTATACGGCAGCTCTCAGAAATCCCGGAATATGATACCGAAGACTTCATCATACAATTGTCTAACGGTGAATTTACAGCTAACAGGCATTGCGAAGAAATGCTTGATATATTGCTAAACACCAAGTGGAAAATATCTCTGGTGACAAACTTGTCCATATATAGAGAAAAGCTTGCAACACTGATGGAAACAGGCAGGATTATAAAACTACTGGTATCACTCGATGCAGGAACCCGCGAAACTTTCAAAAGCATCAAAAGAAATGATATGTTTGAAAAAGTCGTTGACAACTTAAGGAAATATCCGGTTGATAAAGCACAGTTGATGCTAAAGTATATTTTTCTTGAGAATGTAAACGACAACGAAACTGATATTGATGGCTTTTATGAAGTAGTAAAAGAAGTTGGCGCTCCTATTGTTCTTTCGAGTAATCAACAATTGGATTTTGCTCCTTTTACCAAGAAAATGAGAGAGTTAAGCTTAAGGATTATTGGAAAAGCAAAGACTGACGGGATAAGAGTGAGTTCAAACAGCAGTTACCTTAATCCTTTGGATGCGAAGTTTATCAGTGATAGTTATGAAAACTATAAACAGAACGATAACATAAACTGGGACAGAATTGCTAAAAAAGGCAACTGCATAATAAACATTGATCCAACGGCGAGAATTGAAATAAACGGAAAACTTGAGCTAAACGAAAGATTGCCACAGGGATCAACCGCAGAATGCACGGTTTCGCTTCTGCCTAATTCTTTAGTATCTGTAAGCGGCAACTTCAGATTTAGGAAAAACACGGATGTCCGAGTTGGACGTAATGCTCAGTTGGTTTTAGGCAGTGGCTTCTTAAATGTGGGATCACGTATAAGGGCAGATAAAAGCATCACGATAGGAAGGGGGGTAATCATTAGTTGGGATTGTTTGATTACTGACAACGATGGTCATAGCCTACTGGATGAAAATGGAAATATCACCAACGAGCCAAAACCAATCGTCATTGGCAATCATGTATGGATTGGACAAGGATGCGCTATTCTTAAAGGGGTTACGATTGGCGATGGCGCTGTAGTCGCTGCTCATTCTGTTGTTACAAAGGATGTACCGCCTCGTTCGCTTGTTGCGGGAAATCCGGCAAGGATGGTTCGAGAAAACGTAAAATGGGAATAATCCGGATTTATGGAAAACAGGTTTTTAGCAGTCTGTTGACCTATATCAGTTAGAAGTATGTGGAGTTATTTCAAATATGAATCAATAGTTGCAAACGCTGCGCGGAGGGGTTGAGATGAGCGATTGGAGGCATGAGCAGTTAAGCCAGATAGTGATAAAAGGTTTTAAGTCTATTAAAGATTGCGAGTTGGAGTTAAAAAACATCAATATACTTATTGGGGCGAATGGGGCGGGCAAAAGTAACTTCATCGCGATATTTGAGATGTTGCAAAAAGCCTTAACGAGAGAATTGTCGTATTATGCTGCTAAAAAAGGCATTGATTCTCTGTTCTACAACGGCAAAGAAGTTACTGACAGCATTTCGGTAGAGTTTTGCTTTGGTAACAGCCTTTACTCCTATGAAGTGGAATGGACAGAAAATGACAGCTTGTTATTTCGTAATGAAAGCTTCAATCTTGCGGGTAAGGAGCTGTTGGGCGAAGGTGGGCACAGGGAGTCCAACGCATTAGATACACTCAGCAAATTACCGGAAGATGCGAACATCCCACAATTTATGCTAAATCCAAGTTGGGGTGTTTACCAGTTCCATGACACGAGTCCATCTTCGCGAATAAAAAGTGAACACAACATCGATAACTGCGGAACTCTTATGAACGATGCGCGTAATCTTGCAGCTTTCTTGTATCGCTTGAAACAGCATTTTCCAACTGAATACATGAAAATTCTAAAAGCTGTACAAAGAGTTGCGCCTTTTTTTAAGGATTTTGTGCTTGAACCCCGAGAGCATAACAATGAGCAAATTGTTTTACGCTGGATTCAAAATGATTATAACGGCATACTGTATCCGTCACAGTTGTCTGACGGTACTTTGCGCTTTATTTGCCTTGCGACTTTACTTTTGCAACCGGCATCACTGCAACCGGCAACGATAATTATTGATGAGCCGGAACTCGGTCTGCATCCCTACGCAATTACAATTTTTGCTGAGCTGGTTAAGAAAGCGGCTGTCTGTGTGGACGCGCCTGACAAGAGCGGCGAAAAGCGGCGGCAGGGAATCCACACCAGCTATGATTTTGTGGGATTTATCCCTCTGGATAAATTAACGCAATAGGAAACGGCATGACCCGAAAATCATGCCGTTTCTGAAAAATCTAAGTTGACTGTCTTACGACCACCGCCGGTTACGGGACTTTTTCGTATTAAGCTAAGTGTGTCAAATTAAAGGAGCGCGACAGCCTTGACGGCGGCGGAGCCGGCGTCTGTCGTGTAGGCGTCCGCGCCGATTTCGTTCGCGAAATCCTGTGTGATCGGAGCGCCGCCGACCATGATCTTGACTTGGCTCTTGCATCCGGCGTCGATCATAGTTTTGACGGTGTTCTTCAGGGAATCCATCGTCGTTGTAAGGAGGGCGGAGGCGCCGACGACTTTACAATCGGGGTTTGCCTTGATAGCTTCGACAAACTTCTCAGCAGGTACGTCAACGCCGAGGTCGATGATCTCAAAACCGGCGGACTCAATCATAAGAGCTACCAGATTCTTGCCGATGTCATGCAGATCGCCCGCGACTGTGCCGATGATGTATTTGCCGTTTTTGCCAACGCTGTCGCCGGCGAGGTGGGGGCGCAGGATTTCGACGCCTTTTTTCATCGTCTTGGCGGCGACCAGCATCTCCGGAACAAAAATTTCGTTCGCTTGGAATTTCGAGCCTACGATGCCCATTGCGGCAATCATTCCCTCATTGAGGATGGCGCCCGGATCGTCGCCGGCATTGAGGGCTTCCTGGACAAGACCTTCGATGAGCTTGACTTTTCCGTTTTCAACGGCGGTTGCGATTTCCTGGATTTTGGACATAATAGATTTCCTCCTAATAAATTAATAAAATAAATTTAGTAAATGCTATAATAGCTGTTATTTTGCCCCGAATATACCCTCGCGGTAGGCTGAAGTATACTCAGCGCAAAAATCGTCGAGTCCAATCATCGCTTCCGCGGCATATATCACGCCGCGAAGGTCCTGACTGAGCGGGTCCATAACGGCGCTGTCCATCCCGGCGGATATCGCAAGTGCGGCGAACGCCTGATTGACGAGCCTGCGCACAGGGAGATTGAATGAAATATTCGAAATAGCGCCTGAGATATGTACTTTGGGTTGAGTTTTCTTTATGTGGTTCATAACTTCGATGACCATAGAGATGCCTTCGCCGTCGTCAGTTGTACAAAGCATCTCAATGAGCGGGTCAATGTGGAAGCGGCTTTCATCTATGCCGTATTCTTTAGCCTTTGTCATTATTTTGTCAAATACTTCGATCCGCTTTGCGGCATTCTTGGGGATGCCGGTGTCGTCACACAGAAGGGCCATTATCTCCCATTTGCTGTTTTCAGGTTTCGCGAGTATCGGAAAAGCCAGATCAAGCTTTCCGCCTTCGTCCGATACAGAGTTGAAAAGGCCGGGCCTTTTGCAGTACGGCATCGCGTCAATAATGATCTGAACATCGGGCGAGTCAACGGAAATCGGGCAGTCGGTCACGCTCTGGATAGAGTCGATCATCCACTTGAGCGTTTCAAGCTCGCCTTCGTTCACTGAGGCGCAGCAGTCTATGAACGAGGCCCCGGAGTCCGCCTGGCGCTTTGCCATGTCTTTGATGTAATCAGCGTCGCGCGCGGCAATCGCTTTCCCGCAAGAGGGTATTGAGCCGTTTATTTTTTCGGCAATTATAATCATAAGACTACTCCTTTTAACAACAACAACAGCAACTACAAGAGCTGTCTATTCTTTTCGCTGCCTCGATAACATGTGAAACAAGTACCGAGGTGGTTACTGTCCCTACACCTCCGGGTACGGGAGTGATGGCTGCGACTATCGGCTCGGCGTCTTCGAACTTGACGTCGCCGCAGAGCTTGCCTTTTTCGTCGTTCCAGTTGATGCCGACGTCTATGACAATCTGGCCGGGGCTGAAAAACTCCTTGGTAATGCTTTCCATCTGGCCGGCAGCGACTATGAGTATCTCCGCGTTTCTGGCTACGGACGCCATATCTACCGTGCGCGTGTGGCAGACGGTGACGGTCGCGTGTTTGCCCATTAGCATGATTGCGACAGGCTTGCCGACCACGAGGCTGCGGCCGATAACGACGGCGCGCTTGCCTTTGCATTCGATTTTGAAATAATCAAGTATTTCTATGCAGGCTTGGGCGGTACATGGGGCAAATCCCTGGCCGGTACCGGTGAATACGCCCGCGAGGGAACCGTCTGTAATGCCGTCAATGTCCTTTTCAGGCGCCAGCGCGTTGCGTACGGCCTCCTCGTCAAGATGCTTGGGCAGGGGACGGAAAATAAGCACTCCGTGTACGGACGGGTCTGTGTTTAGCTCGGCAACGCAATTTAAGAGGGAGTCCTGATCAACGTCTTCCGGGAAGACTATGCTCTTAACCCCGACTCCTACGCCTTCGCACCGCTTTGTCGCGCCTTTTTCATAAGAAATATCATCGCTTCGCTCGCCGACGCGCACGATTGCGAGTGTGGGAGTTATGCCCTTTGCTTTTAACTCTTCAACCTCCGCAGTCATTTTGACGTTTAGCGCGTCAACAACGTCTTTTCCTTTAAGGGTTTCTGCCATATTGTAATTCTCCTATCCTGAATGATTCACACACTGTTATTATCTCAGCTTTGCGACGACGGCGCTGAAAATATTGTCCGCGAGGGTGCAGTATTTGCTCAGTAAATCGTCCGCTTCTTTTTCGGCGTTTGCGGCGTAGGTTTTGTCCGCCATGTATTTTGTGTTGATAAACACGTTGAGGCTTGCGCCCTGAAGCGCGGCCTTGCAGAAAACAACTCCGACTCCCGCGTCGGAAATCGCAAGGGCGGAGCCTTTTGCCGCAAATTCCTCAATAACATCGATGGCACGGGCGCAAGCGCGCATAATATCCAGCGGCGTCGCAGTAGCGACACGAAGGGCGTCTTCCATGATCTTATCACGGTTTGGATCGTCCTTTGGTATGCCATAAGCCTTTGAAAGGGGTTCGAAAGCAACGGCGTCCTCATCGACCAGACGCAGAAGTTCGGCTTGTAATTCGTCCGACTTTGCCTTTAGGGCGATGATATCATCCTGCACATCGGCGTATTTCTTCTTGCCGACAGTCAGAGAGCCGACCATATTCCCAAGGGCGGCGCCTATCGCGCCGACAAGGGCGGAAGCCCCGCCGCCGCCGGGGACAGCGTCACTGGACGCGAGTTTGGTAACAAATTCAGTTGCGTCAACTTTTACAAAAGACATTAACAAATACTCCTTAACAGTAAATAGGTGTGGGAGCGGAGCAAACCCGCTCCCATAAGAGTTGCGGCTAGAACAACCCTGAAACCTTGCCGGTTTCGACGTCAACGTCTATGCGGCGGTATGCGGGGTTTGAACTGGTGCCCGGCATCATGCTTATCGTGCCTGCCATCGGGCATAGGAATTTAGCTCCGCCGTACACCAGTATATCCCGAACCGGAAGCTTCCAGCCTTTCGGCACGCCTTTCAGTGTCGGGTCATGGGACAATGACAGATGGGTTTTGACCATCATGGTACAGAAGTCTGCGTAATGGGGGTCGCTTTCAAAGCGTTCGGCCTTTTCAATGGCGAGGGGCGCCCAATCGACTCCGTCGGCGCCATAGACCTCTTTGGCAATTATCTCAACACGCTGACGAAGGGGCATAGAGAGATCGTAAAGATACTTAAGCTCTGTCGGCTCTTCGCATGCTTCGATGACCAGCTCGGCAAGCTCGCGCGCGCCTTCGCCGCCAAACTGCCAGTGCTCGCTGAGGGCGCAGCGTATGCCTTTTTCTTTGCACAGTCGCTTCAGAAGGGCAATCTCTTCGTCGGTATCTGTGTAAAACTTGTTTATGCAAACAACGGGCTTGATGCCGGATTTAACAACATTTGCCACATGGTGGAACAGATTCGCCGTACCCCTCTCAAGCAGCTCGAGGTTCTGCTCGGTGTATTCCTTGGGAAGTGGACGCCCCGGAACGACAGCCGGGCCGCCGCCATGCATCTTGAGCGCGCGGATTGTCGCGACAAGCACTGAGACGTGCGGCTTGAGTCCGGAAAGGCGGCACTTGACATTCCAGAATTTTTCAAATCCGATGTCGGCGGCGAAGCCGGACTCGGTCACATGGTAATCAAATAGTTTAAGGGCGAGGCGGTCGCCAATGATTGACGATTGCCCGATGGCGATGTTTGCGAAGGGACCGGCATGAATGAGGCAAGGCTGATGCTCGACGGTGTAGCAAAGGGTTGGGTTTATCGTATTGCGCATCCATGCGGTCATCGCGCCGTCAACCTCAAGGTCAGCCGTAGTTACCGGTTCGCCTTTCTTGTTGTACGCGACAATGATTTTGCTGATACGCTCGCGAAGATCCTTGAGGTCTTCCGCGACGGAAAGGATGGCCATTAACTCGCTGCCTACGGCGATTCCGTATTTGGAATCCATTTCAAAGCCGTTTTTATCGCCTTCGCCGAGGCCCATGCGGATATTGCGCAGACCTTGCGCGCAGAAATCAATGACCCAGCCCAACTCAATGCGGTTAGGATCGATATCAAGACGCTTGAGGCCGATTTCCTTCAGCTTGGCGTCGTCATAGTTGCGCTCGTGCTGCATACGGGCGTTAAGCGCTACCATCGCGAGGTTGTGCGCGTTCATGATATCGTTAATGTCACCGGTGAGGCCGAGGGAAAATTCTGTCATGGGTATTAATAGCGCGTTGCCTCCGCCGGCAGCAGTGCCCTTGACGTTCATCGACGGGCCGCCTGATGGTTGGCGCAGGACGCCGCCCACGTTTTTGCCGAGTTTTCCGATTCCCTGAATCAGCCCAAGCGAGGTCGTGGATTTCCCTTCGCCCAGCGGGGTCGGCGTGATGGCGGTAACTTCAATGAATTTGCCGTCGGGCTTGTCCTTCAGACGATTCATGATTTTGATAAAATCAAGCTTTGGAGTTTTGCCGAATGGGATAATTTCGTCAGGTTCAAGCCCCATCAGCTTGCGGAAGTGCTCCACGTTGGGGAGAGATTTTTCTGCCTCTTCAGCGATTTGCCAGTCTTTGAATTTGGTTGGGTCAAGCATTAAGTAAGCCTCCTTAAAATATTGATATGCTGCACTGGGATACACCATGCCCAGGCTCCTATGTTATAAATTAACATGAAAAAAGCCTAAAAGCCAAGGTTTTCCGCCTGTTCATATAAATATCCTAAAAGGCAGGAACAAAATACAAAAACAGCCGTATGGTATTGTTTTTTGTAATATTGTAAAATAGTTGGATAAAAAGGGTTTTAGTACCTTGCGGATCAAAATAGCAAACAAAAACAAGAAAACTTGAGTCCGTAAGGTACTATCACAGCGCAGGGCGCTGTGCGCGGCGTAGCCGCGTGAGGGACAGCGAGTAGGGCGGATTCATTTCGCCCGTGAGTGAACTGAACACGACCGCTGCCGGCGGCAGATAAAGGGAGTGTGAAGTTACACTGAGCGCGAGATGAGCGCAAACGAAGTGCGGCGCGAATCCGCTGCGAAGTGCGGTGCTGTCCCGATGGGTTGTGGGGCGGAGCCTCACGTTAGTCTTCTTTGGACTCCGTTTCTTCTACGGATTCCTTGTCTTCCCCTTCATCATTTTCCTCAGCGGACTGATACTCCTCGAAGTCTTCTTCGGTGACGACGCCCTTATTTTTCAGATTTTCAAGCTCATTCCGCCTTGCGTCGATGCGATTTAGGGCGGCGGTGATATCCTGGCAGTGCTTGCGGAGTTTTTCATCAGGGTCATCTTTGAACTTTTCGTAGTAGATAACCCCGATCTCGCCGCGCAGACGCCTGATAAGCGATTTTTCAAGCGAAATTTCTGTGTTTAGCCTGGTCCATCTGGCGACCAGCTTCGCTTTTTCCTCCGCGACCTTATAGGCCTCAACCGAGACGTCGGTCAATGTGTCTAACGCTTCTTTAGCTGCTTTTTTAAAATCATCAATGTTGCTCATAAATAATCCTCCTATTTATAAAATAATTATTTTTAGTAACTACTCAGAAACCACTACCGTCATTGCGGCTTGACCCGCAATCCCATGCGGATTTCGAGGGGATTGCGGCTCGGAGGCCGCAATGACGAGGCCCGGACGGTTTCAGCAGCGGGGTACTGAGCAGTTGCTATTTTTACTTTTCTGCTTCGGGCTTTTGCGCATCGACATGTGTTTCTTCCGGCGGGCTGTCCGGCGCGTCGTCTTGCGGTTGCTCTGCCTGGCAGTCCTGCGCATCGTCATGTGTTTCTTCCGGCGGGCTGTCCGGCGCTTCGTCTTGCGGTTGCTCTGCCTGGCAGTCCTGCGCATCGTCATGTGTTTCTTCCGGCGGGCTGTCCTGCGCGTCGTCTTGCGGTTGCTCTGCCTGGCAGTCCTGTGCGTCGTCATGTGTTTCTTCCGGCGGGCTGTCCGGCGTTTCGTCTTGCGGTTGCTCTGCCTGGCAGTCCTGCGCGTCGTCATGTGTTTCTTCCGGCGGGCTGTCCGGCGTTTCGTCTTGCGGTTCCACCGCCGTGCAGTCCTGCGCATCGTCTTGCGGTTCCTCAGCCGGAATTTCCTGTGTTTTCCCGCCTTTTGATTTATATAATAAACACATTCTGACAAGAATCGCAACGGCTGCAACACAGGATACTGCGGCAAGAAGCTGCGATATCCGGATATCGGTATTTCCCAGGTACAGGCTGTCGGTACGCAGACCTTCGATCATAAACCTGCCAAGGCCGTACCAGGCGACGTATATCAAAAAATATTGCCCGTAGAATTTTCGTTTTTGCTTTTTTGACAAGGTATGCATTGCAATCAGGCCAATAATATTCCAAAGGGATTCATACAGGAAAGCCGGGTGTACGAAAATCGTGCCGGTATTCGTCGTAAGCCCCATGCGCCAGGGGAGATCCGTTTCAACCCCGAAAGCCTCGCGGTTGACGAAGTTGCCCCAACGTCCCGCCGCCTGACCGATAAACAGACCGAACCCGCCGGCGTCAAGCAGCTTGGCGATCGGAATTTTTTTCACGCGGGCGTAGATGCAATAAGAGATTATTGCGCCGATGATACCACCGTACACGGCAAGCCCGCCTTCCCAAACCCTGACAATATTCTGCCAGTTTCCGGCGCCAAAGTAATGGGATGGGTTGAACACCACGTAATAAATCCTCGCGCCGATCAGACCGAACGGAACTGCCATAAGCACCAGGTCTAATACGTTATCGTTAGTCAGCTCCAGAGCATCGCGCCGCTTATACAGATAAAGCGCGGCAAGGGCAAATGAGGCGGCAAAAATGACGCCGTAAAAATAAATCGGGCGGCCGAATACTAGGAAGTAATTCGGAAAGTAAAAGGCAAACCCATCGCCAAAGAGAGGGAATGAAATTATTGCTGTATCCATTGGTTACTCCTTTGGGTTTATTATCGACATTGCCATATTGTCCGGGGACAGGCTTTCCCGCAAAAAGGCGATTGCCTCGTCTTCGGTGATCGACGCCAGAATTTCAGGCGCTTCGAAGGCGTCGTACCCGAGAAAGCAGCCGTCCGCTACACAGTCGCATATCGTGCCGAATGAGTTGAGGGCGCGCACATGGCTGCCCAGCAGGGCTTTTTTTAACCGGCTGAAAAGCGCCGGATCCGGTCCGTTGCGCGTCAGCCTTTCCCTTTCGCTTAATACATCGTCAAATACACGCTGCGGCTGACGGGTCTCGCCGCCGAACATAGTGTAGGCCGCCCCCGCAGCGTCGTCAAAGGACGCTGCAAAGTCGCCGCTAATCAGACCGTCGGAATATAGCCTGAAGTAAAGAGGGGAGGAGTGCCCGGCAAGAACCTCCAGCGCCAGAGCGGCGACCAGCTCCCGCCTCAGTCTGTCCCGGCCGCCGGGCGCCGGCGGGGCCTTACAGCCGGCAAGAAATATTGGCAGGCTTATATCCATATCAGCAGAAAAGCGCATAGACTCGGGCGCCTCAGATTCCGGGGGCCCGTAATCCCGCTCCGGAGCATCGCCCGGCCCCTTTGGCAGGATTCTTTCCGCAGTTTCCAGAACTTCCGGAAAACTAACATCACCCGTGATGCATAAAACCATGTTCGAGGGGCAGTAAAATGCTTTGTGGCAGTCGTACAGAGTTTCGGCCGTAATCTCTGCGATGCTCTCTACCGTCCCGGCGACGGGGTCGCGCAAAGGGCTATGCTTGAAAAGGGATTCCATAAGACCGAAATACAGGCAGTGATCCGGGTCGTCCAGAGACGTCAGTATCTCCTGACCGATCACGCCTCGCTCTTTTTCAACGCTTTCATGCGTAAAATGAGCAGTAGAGACAAAGCTCAAAAGTATTTCGAGGTTTTCGGTGAATTTATCCACGCACCCAAAATGATATGCAGTGGTATCCGTAGAGGTATAAGCATTAGCAGACGCGCCGTTCGCCGTCAGCTTTGCCAGAGCGTCCCCGTCTTCCGTGTCGAACATCTTATGCTCAAGAAAATGCGCAACGCCCAAAGGCGTGTCGAAGCACTTTCCGGCGATACTAAAGCGCCTGTCGGCCGAGCCGTAATTGGCAGCAAATAAAGCGAAGCTTTTGTGAAAACCCGGTTTGGGCACAACGAAAACGTTCAGGCCGTTTACCGGCGCGCCGGAATATATCCGCTCTCCGATAATAGGGTAATCTTTATACATAATGCCCCCGTAAAACATAGATCGAATCAGTCTCAACCCCGGATGCGGCTTCTACAATATCGTCAAGCCCGACGGCCTCGACCTTTTCACACAGCCTTTCCGGGTCATAGGGGAACGCGGCTATCGAACTGTCAAAATATAGCTCCAAAAGCCCGCCGGGCCTGTCATAGGCTGACTTAACAGCGGTTATTACAGTTCGCCTGGCCGTTTGAAGCTCCGCATCGCTTACGTCGCCGCATTTGACTTGATCCAGTTGTTTCAGGAGTTCGGAGAGGGCTGAGCCGATATTTGAAAAATCTACACCGGACGCCGCGATCATAACTCCCTTGTGTTTATCAATAAAGGAGCTTGCGTAATAGCAAAGGGAGAGCTTTTCGCGCAAATTAAGGAATAGCTTTGACGACGCGCCGCCGCCGTATATTGCGTTAAGAATCATCAACGCCGGGTAATTTGGCTCCTCCATCGCTTTTCCCAGCCTGAATCCGACTGCCAGCTTGCCTTGAGCTATGTCAAGCACCTCCGTGAAGCGCCGCGGTGAGCTTTCGGCGGGATGGAGGATGATTTCAGTCTTGGGCGCCGTTACGCCGCCGCAGAATGACAAACCCCGCAAGGCCGAACAGAGTGCAGAGCCGACGCGTTGCGGCTCTGCGGAGCCGCAATAGAAAACCTCCGCTCTTGAGTTGGCAAAAAGATTTTTGTAATGAGCGGTGAGCGATTCCGGGGTAATTTCGAGGGCCTCGCCCTCGCCGCCCAGCCTGTTAATGGCGTAGGGCTCACCTGCGCACATTTCCTCGATCAGACGGTCAAGGCAGTAGCCGCGTTTATCGTTAATGCCGGCGCGGATATCGTCGATTAGGTTGCTTCTTTCGCTTGCGACATAATCCGAACGCAGGAGGCCGCCCTCCTGCAAATCAGGTGAAAGCAGCAGACCGCCGGCAAGTGCAACAGTCTTGTCAAGGGCGCTCTCGCCGGGGGGGAGATAGCGGTCGTCGGGGAAATCAATGAACAGGCCGGCGCAGTGCAGTTCGCCTTTTTTCCTTATCATCGTATCGACGCGTGCGCCGTACGAATCATCGAGAGCCGCCGTGATGCGTTCCATGTCAGGATATTGCGCCGAGCCGCGTCTAAGCACACGCGGCAAAAGCGCATTCATGGCGGCGGTTTCGCGGCTAAGGCCGCTGATAAGATTAATTGAAAGGCATCCTGTCTTGAACTTATCCGTATTAATGCACGTCAAAGTGACGCCCGGCAAGATATCGCTTTTATATGCGGTATGCAACTTAATCTCCTGATCAACTTTTCTCGTTTGCAAGTATAACATATATATTTGCCAAACACAAATATTTCATTAAATTTGGTAAAAACAATTGCAAAACCGGAAAAATAATGTAGAATGTCTCTGGTAAACATTTTCTCATACCCCTTAAGTCTGCATCTGCGCAGAAAAAGCTGAAATATTGAAGGGAGATGGTTGGAAGGTGAGAAAGCTCAGGGGCGTACATGCGCCGCACCTGAAAAACACAGCGGGCCACAAACCGGAGATTTTACCGACGCCCGCAGAGGTCCGCATCCCGATGCTGATGCATATGGGCGCTCCGGCAAAGCCTGTCGTCAAGGTTGGCGATGAGGTCAAGGTCGGACAGCTCATAGGGGAAGCTGCCGGATTTGTGTCCGCGCCCGTTCACGCCAGTGTTTCGGGTAAAGTCAAGAGCGTCAGTGAATTTGACGAGATCACGGGCCTAAAGGGCGCGTCGGTAGTGATAGCGTCAGACGGTGAGCAGACGCCCCTTGAGGGCATTGTGCCGCCTGATGTGGCAAATCAAAAGGAATTTCTTGAAGCGGTCAGAAACAGCGGGGCCGTCGGACTTGGAGGCGCAGGATTTCCCACGGCGGTAAAGCTTACGGTCAAGGAAGGCGCCACTATCGACTATATCATAATTAACGGCGCTGAATGCGAGCCTTATATAACCTCGGACACGCGCACTATGCTTGACGAAACTGACCTTACCAGAGAAGGCCTTGAGCTGCTGAAGAAGTATTTTGACGTAAAGAGCATCATTATCGGCATTGAGGATAATAAACCTGAACCGATTGAAAAGATGCGGCAAATCGCGGCTGCGATCCCGGGGGTAGAGGTCAAGGTCCTGCCGGCGGTTTATCCGCAGGGCGGCGAGAAAATGCTTATCTATAACACAACTGAGCGGATCGTGCCCGAGGGCGGGCTTCCTCTCGATGTGGGGGTTGTCGTCCTTAATTGCACGACAGTCACGACAATCGCGCGTTATATTAAAACAGGCATGCCGCTTGTGTCAAAATGCGTGACGGTGGACGGATCGGCCGTTATAAGCCCGAAAAACGTCATCGCGCCCATAGGCGCCCCGCTCCGCGAGTTGTTTGATTACTGCGGCGGGCTTCGCGAAGACGTAAAAAAAGTCCTGTACGGCGGCCCAATGATGGGCATTGCCGTCCCGAGCCTTGATATGCCGGTACTAAAAAACACGAACGCCACGCTTGCCTTCACGGCAAAGGACGCCGAGCCGCCGCCTGAAACGGCTTGCATCAGGTGCGGGCGCTGCGCGGCGAACTGCCCTATGAACCTGATGGCATTGGAGCTTGAGCGCGCGTTTTTGCTGAAAAAGCCGGAACTGCTTGACCTGTACAAAGCAAACCTCTGCATGGAATGCGGCTGCTGCGCTTTTAACTGTCCGGCGAGGCGGCCGCTCATACAGTCTGTTAAGCTGGCTAAGGTAATGCTCAGGGATTGGCAGACGGCGCAAAAAGCGGAAAAAGAAAGGAAGGAGGCGAAAAAGGATGAGTAACCTGACCGTATCGGCGGCGCCGCACATAAGAACCGGCGCGTCTACGAGCCGTATCATGACGGACGTTTTGATTGCCCTTGTTCCGGCCTTTATTGCCTCGATAATAATATTCGGATCGCGCTCGATACTTGTCGTATGCGTCTGCGTCGCAACATGTGTATTTTGCGAATGGGCTTATGAAAAAGCCATGAAAAAGCAATGTACCGTCAGGGACATGTCGGCATGCCTGACAGGCGTGATCCTGGCGTTTAACCTGCCGGCAACTATCCCGGTTTGGCAGGCTGTGTTCGGCAGCGCGGTTGCGATTATTCTGATTAAACAGCTCTTCGGCGGGCTGGGCAAGAATTTCGCGAATCCCGCGGCAACGGCGCGAATAGTCATGTTTTTGGCGTTTTCAACGACGATGACCAACTGGCCATCGCCTGTCAACAGCTTTGCTTGGGTGACTATAGACAGCCTTTCGGGGGCGACGCCCCTTGCGATGATAGCCCGGGGGGATGCCAATTTGCCGGGCCTTATTGATATGTTCCTCGGCATACGCGGAGGGGCTTTGGGCGAGACCAGCGTCCTTGCGCTTTTGATTGGCGGAATATATCTGATTATCAGGCGTGTAATCACATGGCATACACCGGTGATATTTGTAGCGACCGTGTTTGTGTTTACCGCTCTGCTCGGACGGCAGCCGGTGTATCAGGTGCTCTCCGGCGGTCTGATCCTGGGCGCGATATTCATGGCGACTGATTACGTTACGACCCCGCAGACAAGCAGCGGCCGGCTGATATTCGGCGTCGGCGCGGGGCTGATAACGGTGCTTGTGCGCATCTACGGCAGTTATCCGGAAGGCGTATCATTTGCGATACTGCTTATGAATATCTTAACGCCGTACATAAACAAGCTTACTATGAACAAACCGCTGGGAGGTGTCAAGCCGTGAAGAATGATTTTGTTATGCCGATAGTGGTCTTGACTCTTATCTGCCTGGTGGTGGCGGGCGCCATAGCCGCTACAAATTCAGTAACGGAGCCAATTATCCTCACCGCGGCCGAAGCGCGGGCCGAAGCGGCGAGATATGATATGATCCCGGAGGCGACGGGCTTTGAAGAAGAGTCCGGCGTTCAGGGGCTTCCCGATTCGGTCAGGGAGATATACAGGGCGAAAAACAACGCGGAAGAAATTGGTTTTATCTTTATGCTGGTAGTGGGTGGTTACGGCGGGGATATACCGGTCATCTGCGCTATCGGACCCGACGGAAGGCTTATCAGCGCCGCGACGCTTTCGCACTCTGAAACGAGGGGCCTCGGCACAAAGATAGATACGGACGAGCAGTTTGCGGGCCAGTTTGCAAACGTGGACAGGGGGGGCCTTGAGGGCGTCTCGGCGATTACGGGCGCGACGCTGTCCTCAAACGCTTTCATAAGCGCAATAGAAGATGCGTTTGCCGCTTTTGAGACAGTCGGGGGGATGAGATAATGAACAGACTTAATAATGTGACAAAGGGAATAATCAAGGAAAACCCCGTTCTTGTGCTGGTTTTGGGAACATGCCCGGCGCTTGCCGTTTCCACCCAGGCGACTAACGCAGTAGGTATGGGCATTGCGGCGACCGCCGTGCTTCTTGGCTCGAACATAGTTATTTCCCTGCTTAGGAACATAATCCCTGACAAAGTCCGCATTCCATGCTACATTGTCCTGATAGCGGGCTTCGTGACGCTTGTGCAGATGGTGGTCGAAGCTTTCGCTTACTCGCTCTATCAATCGCTGGGTATTTTCCTGCCGCTTATCGTAGTAAACTGTATAATCCTGGGGCGGGCGGAAATGTACGCGAATAAAAACGGCGTATTCGACTCCGCGCTGGACGCCATAGGCATGGGTATCGGGTTTACTCTGGCGCTGCTTGTCATGGCGTCGATCCGCGAGATTTTCGGCGACGGCGCGTGGTTTGGGGTGGCGCTGCCCTGGCTTCGGGACAATAACATCTCGGTGTTTACAATGGCGCCGGGCGGCTTTATTATCTATGGCTGCCTTATCGCCCTCGTAAATAAGATTTCAAAAGGCAAGGCGATAAAAAAGAAAGAATTCGGCTGTGAGGGCTGCCCGTCGGCTGCGGCTTGCGGCAAGATAGAAGGGAAGGAGTGTGCGCAGTAATGGATTTTAGGGCTCTCGTAGTAATTATGATGAGCGCGGTGCTGGTAAACAACTATGTGCTGCGCCAGTTTCTGGGGATATGCCCGTTTCTGGGTGTTTCAAAGGACCTAAAAAACGCGACGGGAATGAGCATTGCGGTCATATTCGTAATGCTGCTGGCCACAGCCGTAACATGGCCTATTCAGGTTTATCTGCTGGACGAGAACGGGATGGGTTTTTTGCAGACCATCGTATTTATTCTTGTAATTGCCGCGCTCGTACAGCTGGTAGAGACGATTTTGAAGAAATACATGCCGCCGCTCTATACCGCGCTGGGCGTGTATCTGCCGCTTATAACTACTAACTGCGCCGTACTTGCCGTCACAATCGCAAACATCAACAGTGAATACACGTTTATTGAGTCCCTTGTAAATGCGCTTGGCTCGGGGCTGGGCTTTTTTCTGGCGATGGTCATTTTTTCAGGGCTGCGCGGGCAGATCGAGTCATCAGAGCCGCCGGAGTCTTTTGCCGGATTGCCGATAACTCTTATTACGGCAGCGATACTCTCACTCTCGTTTTTCGGGTTCAACGGAGTGATTGAGAACCTGTTCGGTTAGCAGGGGGTACGATATGAGCGGAATTGTATTAGCGACAGTTTCAGTTTCGGCGATTGGGATTATTTGCGCCGCAATGCTTGCGGTGGCGTCGAAAGTGATGGCGGTTCAAACAGATGAGCGCGTGGACAATATAACCGAAATCCTGCCCGGGGCAAACTGCGGGGCATGCGGATACCCGGGTTGCAGCGGATACGCGGAAGCAATCGTCAATGATGGCGCCGAAACGAACCTTTGTACGCCGGGCGGCCCGGAGGTTTCAAAAGCGGTCAGCTCCATACTTGGGGTTGAAGCGGCGGACGTCGTCGCCCAGGTTGCTGCCGTGTGCTGCAGGGGCGACGACACTGCCAGGCAGTGCAAGATGGAATACAGCGGCATAGAGACATGCGTCGCTGCCAAGCTGTTTTTCGGCGGCCAAAACGCATGTACGTTCGGCTGCCTGGGATTCGGCGACTGCGCGGCGGTATGCCCGCAGGACGCGATATGCATTGAAAACGGGCTTGCGCGCGTCGACGCGCGGGCATGCATAGGATGCAAGCTCTGCGTGAAAGCCTGCCCGAATGATATCATATATATGGAAAGCGGCCCCGACGCAGTTGCGGTGCTGTGCAGGAATACCGAGAAGGGCGCGTCGGTGAGAAAAAAATGCGCAAGCGGATGCATCGCCTGTACGAAATGCGTCAAGGAATGCGCGGCCGGGGCTGTTTCGATGGTCGACAACCTCGCGAGGATAGATTACGGGAAATGCACAAATTGCGGCGCATGCGCCGATGTATGCATGACAAAATGCATACGCGGAGCCGCGCCGGTATAGTTCACCCCACCCCCGTCATTGCGGGCTTGACCCGCAATCCCCTGCGGGTTTTGAGGGGATTGCGGCTCGGTTGCCGCAATGACGAGGCTTGAAAGGTTTCAGCATAGGGGTACTGAGCAGATACAAAAGAATAACGCAGGGGTTGAAATACTCAACCCCTGCGTTATTCTTGCCTGTTACCTGATATTTTATTTGCTTATTTTCTCTTGGCCTCGCGGCAGGGAGAAAAAGTGACGACCATGCGGAGGGTCTCGTCGCCGGTTACATACATTTCGTGGTCGCATCCCCGGGGGACAAACAGCACGTCATTCGGGCCTACGTCATAGCGTACGCCGTCGATGATCTGGTAGCCGTAGCCGGAAAGGTAGTAAAAGACGTGATCCGCATCCGGGTGGTTGTCTTTTTCCGCGCGTCCGCCGGGGCGGATCTCTGTGACAAAGAACTCGATGTCGTTATTCATTGCCAGAGTCCAGGAATTGCTCTCAAAATGCAGCGGGGCTACTCCGACGGGGGATATCGAGGTGTTGACCTTGTAGGGTTTATTGGTCCAGGTTATATCGCTCATTTCCAATTTTGACATTGTGCATTCCTCCAAAATATTATTTATTAATGACCGGGTTTTCAATGCCTGACAGCGTCTCCATAAGGGGTATGACGGCGGCGATATCCCAATCGCCTCTGCCCATATTGACGACGGCTTCAAGCATTTGCTTGGTCAGCGCGGTCGAGGGCGTTGTTACATTCAGCCGCTTAGCCGTATCCAGGGCAAGGTCGAGGTCCTTGACCATTAGCTCCGCGGAGAATGCGGGATTGAATTTCCTCTCCCTGATCGGGGGAGTCTTGTACTGGATGAACGGAGAGCCTACCACGCTGCCGCAAATAACATCCAGCGCAACGTTTAGATCCATACCGGCTTTCTCACATATGACGAGGGACTCGGCGAACATTTGGATGCTCGTCGCTATCATCATGTTGAGCGCCAGCTTCATTGTCCTTGCCTCATTGGCGCCGCCTACGTAGAAAAATGTTTTTCCGAGTTTTTCAAAAAGCGGCATCGTCTTGTCGTATGCGTCTTTTGGGCCTGAGCAGAGCAAAGTGAGGGTTCCGGCGGAGGCAAGCACTGTGCTTCCGCTGACAGGGCAGCGCAGGAACCGGCCTTTTTTCGCATCAACGGCTTTATCGACTTTCTCCGAAACGTCTATGGACACAGTGCTCATGTCGATTAGTACCGCGCCGGGCTCCATGCTCTCCACAACGCCGCCGGGGGAGATAGTAACAGCCTCAAACGCCGCGTCGCCGGATATCATTGTGAAAATGAACTCAGCGCCCTTCGCGGCTTCGGCGGCGGATGCGGCGACCTTTGCGCCGGCCTCCTTTACGGGGTCGGCCTTTCCCGCGCTCCTGTTCCAGACCGTGACCTCGTGTCCTGCCTTGGCAAGGTTTATGGACATCGGCACGCCCATGTTCCCAAGACCAACCCATGCAATTTTCGCCATAAGTTTTCCTCCTTGTTAATTATATAATCATATTACTCATAAATCCAAATCGTCACTATTCACGGTTAGCCGAAACTCCCCCGAAAAAAGGGCGTATTATGCTCCTTAAGTTCGGTCAGTTCCGTGTCAGTAGCCGGAATTCCCTCTCTGCGTCGCACAACACGCCCTTTTTTCTCACGTTGTGCTGTCATTACGCCGTGAACAGTAACTCCAAATCAAAGGAACATGCATCCCGGCAGGCCGCATGACGTTATTTCTTCAGACGGGAACTTCGTTATGACCTCGCAGCCGTCCTTTGTGACCACGACCTCCTCCTCGATCCTGGCGCTGCCTGTACCGTCCTCGGATGCGCACCATGTCTCAAGGGCGAATACCATGCCCTCCTTAAGCTCAAAGGGCTTATCAATGGAGAAAAGACGCGAAATAACGGGCTTTTCCCAGAGTCCGAGTCCAATGCCGTGTGCAAATTGCAGCAGGAAAGCCTCGTCCTCGTTTTTAAAGCCAAGCTCTGTGGCTGCGGGCCAGCATTTTGCGACGTCGGCTGTTGTATTGCCGGGCTTGACCGCCGCTATGGAGTCATAAAGCCACTTATACGCCCGCTCGTATGCCTTTTTTTGTGCGGCTGTCGGAACCCCGCAGGAAAAAGTGCGGTAATAACAGGTTTTATAGCCGTTATATGTATTGCCGATGTCGAAATACACAAGCTCCCCGGGGCGTATCATGCGGTTTGAGGTGGTATGGCAGTGGGGGTTGCCGCGCATGCCTGAGATCACGTTTACGAACTCAACAGATTCCGCGCCCCAGCGAAAAAGCTGCCCCTGAATTATGGCTTCCAGTTCATTTTCAAGGGAGCCGGGGCGCAATGCCTTGGCGACGTCGTAATAGGCGCCGTCGACCATAGCGGCGGAGCATTTGAGCAACTGGATTTCCTCGTCGCACTTGATGATGCGGGCGTCTACCATCGCACACTGGCCGTCAACGACCTCAATGCCGTGGTTTTCCAGCGCCCGCAGCAGCGGAATATCCACCAGATCCATGCCCAGCTTTTTCTTATCCGCCCCGTATTCTTTCAGGTATTTGAATATCTCTTCGGACTCTCTTGCGACCATGTTTACCTCGGTTGGGATAGCCCCCCTCATCGAGCCAACGGCCGGCATGATATGGTCCTTTGAAAGCCAGTCCACGCGAACCCTTTTCGACGGCGCGGCAGGGTCGAAAAGGATCGGTTGATCCACGCCGTCTATGAGCAGACAGTGGCGGTTCATCTTGTTGCGGTTCCATTCCCCCACATGCGTTCCGGTAATATACCGGATATTATCAAAATCATAGCAGAGAATAGCCCCCAAGCCGTAGTTTTTCAAACTCTCTTTCGCACGCTCAAGCCTGTATGCCCGGAGCTTACCGTAATCAATATTAGTTTCCCAATCTACGCCATTAAAGCCTGATCTCATAGAAAATTCCTCCTTAAAACAGTTACCAATAAGTGCCGGTGAGGATGGCTGTTTTAGTTTGCGCAAAGCGCAACCAAGGACGGTGGAGCGGTCGCGAATTGGCGCATGGATGCGCCACTGAGCGATTGCGGGAACTAAAACAGCCGTCCGAGCGCAAGGCACTTAAGCAGCAGCTAAAATTTTGCGTTGAAGCGGCGCTCAAATGCTTCTTTCAGCTCGTCTCTGAATTTGGGGTGTGCAATATTTATCAGCATACGCGCTCTGTCGCGGGTTGTGCGGTATTTGATATTTGCCACTCCGTACTCGGTCACGACATACTCGACGTCGTAGCGGGAGGTAGTGACGACGGCGCCCTGATCCAGGAAAGGCACTATTTTCGAAATGTCGCCTTTTGCCGTAGTTGAGGCCATCGCGATAATGGAGCGCCCGCCTTTGCTGTATGACGCGGCGCGCACAAAGTCCGCCTGGCCGCCAATCGCGCTAATCTGCGTCGTACCTACGGATTCGGCGCATACCTGGCCGAGAAAGTCAATCTGGACGCAGGAGTTAATAGACATAAGGTTGTCATTTTGACATGCGACCAGCGGGTTGTTGACGTAAGTAGCCGGGTACATGTTTACCATAGGATTATTGTCTACAAAATCATAAAGGCGGCGGGTGCCCATGAGGAACGTGGCGAGGCATACGCCTTTGTGGAAGTTTTTGGCCGAATTATTTACGACGCCCGCTTCTACCAGCTCCACCACGCCGTCGGAAAACATCTCCGAATGGATGCCGAGGTTCTTTTTGTCTTTCAAAAACAACAGTACGGCGTCCGGAATAGCGCCAATTCCAAGCTGCAGACAGTCACCGTCGCGCACAAGCGAGGCGCAGTTTTCGCCGATGGCTTTCTCAATGTTCGTTATTTTCGGAGGCGGGAGGTCGATGAGCGGAGCGTCATGCTCGACGATGCAGTCCATATTTGATACATGGACAAAAGTATCTCCCAGAGTGCGCGGCATATGTTTATTGACTTGAGCAATTACGAGCTTTGCCTGCTCTGCCGAGGTCCTGCCATAGTCAACCGATACGCCGCAGCTGCAATAGCCGTGCTCGTCAGGCGGCGATACGTGTATGACAGCCACGTCAAGAGGGAGCGTACGGTAAAAAAGATTGGGTATCTGAGAGAAAAAACATGGGGTAAAATCGCCGTGGCCGGCCTTGATCGTACCTCGGGTCGCGCCCCCCACAAATACGGAGTTGTGGATGAAGTACGGTTCCATCCCCGGCTGAGCGTACTCCGACGTGCCCATCGAAACCATATGTACGATCTCCACGTCTCGGTATGCCTCCCTGTTTTTTACCATTGCGTCAATGATGTGAGTTGGTTCACCTACGGCGTGGGACGTACTGATCCTGTCGCCTGATTTGATTCTTTTGACAGCCTCCTCCGCTGTCGTGAGACGCTCTTTGTAAAGGTTTTTCCATTCCATAAATACTCGCCTTTCTAATTTATATAATATTTACTTAATTTTCGCTATAGCTTTTGCAAGCTCTTTCTTCTGCGCCAGATTGCCCTGGCGGGAGATCATAATTCGCTGAGCCTGTGGGGAACCGGCGCCGTGCATTGATTCCGTGCGATAGCCTACGGCGGCAGCCCCAAGGGTGAGATTCTCTATCAGGCGCATAATTCTAAGCCGGTTTTCCGCAGTTTCTCCGGCCACGCCCTTAAGGTACTTTTCTAACAGCGGCCCGAGCTTGGGATCCTTAAGGTCTTTTTCAGAGGGGGCGGTAACCATAAGGCCGCCAGCAAGATCCTCTGCCAGCCGGGCGATTTCGTACGGGAAGCGGGTGACGTTTTGTTTGCAGACGTTTGCCAGGAGCAGGTCGATAAGGTAGTTGCCGGAGGCTGTCTCCACGCCCTGGCAGGAGCAGGCAATCCCGCATGAGTAGAGCGTCTCGTTCAGATGCATCATCTCAATGAGCTTGTCTTTAACGTGTGAGGCTTTGGCGGCGCCGTTATAGTCTGCTGCCAGCGCCGCGGCGCCGATGAGGACGTCGCCGACGCCGACCTTGCAGCCGCCGTAGCTCTGGCGGTGATAGCCGGCGAAACGTTCGACAAGCATTCCGGAAAATTCGGTCTCGCCGTTGAGGAAAATGCGCTCGTTTGGCACAAAAACGTCGTCAAATATCACGAGGGCCTCCATGCCGCCGTATTCGCAGTTGCCGACGTCAATGACGCCGCCTTCGAGTTTGCGCGTATCGCAGCTTTGACGGCCGACTATCATGATAATGCCTTTGGTATCAGTCGGAACCGCAAAGGATATGGCGTAATCCTTATCTTCGGGACGCATGGAAATTGTGGGCATGACCAAGACCTCGTGGGAGTTTGTAATGCCGGTCTGATGGGCTTTCGCCCCGCGCACGACTACGCCGTCCGCCCTGCGCTCAACGACGCGGAGAAAAAGATCAGGGTCGGCTTGCCCGGCAGGCGGCAGGGAGCGGTCGCCTTTTACGTCGGTCATGGCGCCGTCAACGGTCCAATCGTTTTCCTGTATAAGCTTTAGATACGCTTTGAAATTTTCATGATATGAAGTCCCGCATTTAGCGTCAGTCTCAAAGGTCGTGCTATAGACCGCGTTCATAGCGTCATAGCCGACGCAGCGCTGGAAGCATGACGCTGTTTTCTGACCGCAAAGGCGCTGCATCTTTACTTTCTTGACAAGGTCGCCGGCGCTTTGGTGAATAGAACAGAAACGGTTTATCTTCTTCCCGGAAAGACTTGAGACTGTGGTCATAATGTCTTCGTATTCAGGAACCTGAGCGAGATCATAAGTAGCCTTGACGGAATTAAGGGAGGGGCGTAAAATCGGATGGTCAGCGGAGCTTTCGATCTTTTCCCCGAACATGTAAATCTCCATTTTCAGCTTTCTTATGCTGTCCACATACTGTTCGCCAGTCATCATGATAAAACATCGCCTTTCTATAAATATTTTACAACAGGTCGCCGTAAATTTTTGATACGCGCCCGGCGTCTAGGGGGGCATAATTGTTTGCCGTCAGACGCCCCTGCTTTTCCATTACGTTTGCGGTGAAATCGGGTATATCCGATTCGGTCATGCCATATTCCCTCAGTTGTTTGAGGGGCAATATCTTATCAAGAAGCTCGGACAGCGCTGAATAAACGTCCGATACGGGGCAGCCGAGAATACCGGCCATGAGATTGTTGACGTCAGCTATCGCGCCGTCTTGAGCGATGGACATGTACTCCTTGAAAACACGTATAAACAGGGCGTAATTAGCCTCGCCGTGGGCCACATGGTACTTTCCTCCCAAGGGGTAGCTCATGGCGTGCACAGCGCCAACCCCGGCGTTGCCGAAAGCGACGCCGGCGAGGTTGCCCGCAATAAGAAAATCCTCAAGTAGCGGAATGCGGGAATCTTTTCCGTTTTCAGCAATATGCCGATAACCGCGAATGATTATCTCAATCGCGCGCGAACCGAACATTTTTGTGTAGATCGTTGCCTTTGGCGAAACCGCGGCTTCAACCGCGTGGATCAGGGCGTCTATCGAAGACGTCGCGAAAAAGTGATAAGGAAGCCCTGTCAAGAGTTCGGGGATCAATACAGCGCTATCGGCGAAAAGCTCGTCGGCTGCGAGTCCGAGCTTGGTATGGCGGCTCTTGATCTCCAAAATGGAGATATTTGTCACTTCGCTGCCGGTGCCGCAAGTGGTCGGGACAATAACCAGTTCCTTGTCTTTGATTATGTCGAGCTTCCGGTCGAAAAGGCCGATGACCGGCGAGACGTTCTTCAGGCAGTACAGCTTGGCTAGATCGATGACCGTCCCCCCGCCGATGGCGATAATACGCTTGTATGGGCCTTTGATATCCGAGTAGATTGCCTCGGCCATTTCATCGGAAGGCTCGCCTGTGCCATACTTTTCCTGATACAAAACATCGGCTTCCAGCGAAAGGCCGCCGAAATAAGGGTCAAAGATAAACTCATTTGTGATAATCAGATCGCCCTTCCCGATATTAAAATCAGCGGCGAAGTCTGCGCATTTTTGGTACTTAAATATTGCAGGTTTGAGCATAAGCTGTCTCATAATCCTGACCGCCCCTTTCGTTGCATAATGCCATTTTAATACAAAAGGCAAGCCTAATCAAGTGGCTTTTTCAGTTTTTCGCCGTAACAAAGAAAGATGTTGACAATTTGTTGCTAATACCCATATAATATCTATGCCGAAAGATTAACTGAAAAAACTGTGAAGAAGGTGATCGCTGCATGTCAATTGCCGCAAAAGTGATGAAGTTCATTACGCGCATTTTTATGTACATCAGTTACCTTTCCATCACTATTATGCTTGTAATGACGGTGGTGGACGTGGTCAGGCGGTTCATCTTCGGGCTGGCGATGAGCGGGGTGACGGAGTATAGCCAGATGCTCCTGATCATCAGCATGACCGCAATGGCTTATGCCTTAGTGGAAGGAAGGTTTATCGCCGTAGGCATATTGGTGGAACGATTTCCGAAAATGGTCAACCTTACCATTGAGATTATCATGGGAATACTGAGCTTAGCGTTTTTTATTCTTGCGGGAGTCCAGCTTCTCCGCCAAATCGCTCCGTCGATACAGTTTAATGAGGCATATTTCATGATTGGAGCGCCAAGATGGCCTATGTACCTCGCGTTAGGCGCTTCGTTTTGCGCATGTACCCTTGCAACCATAGTGTATGTGTACGACCGGATAATCAATTTTAAAGACCCAAGGGAGAAAACTGTCTTTGACGAGAATCCGGATCTTGCGTTTATGGAACTTTCAAAGGATGATCTTGCAGATGCGGGAGGTAGCGAATGATGTCTCCTGAGCTAATTGGACTTCTGGGCATTGTATTTTTGCTTGTTCTGGTAGCTTTTCGCATGTGGATTGGGGTTGCGATGGGAATTGTCGGCTTTTTGGGCCTGATAATTTTGCGAAACATGAATGTAGCCTTGGGTTCCGTGGCCCAGGTTCCTTTTGCCAACTTGAACAACTACGCCTTGACCGTTATCCCAATGTTTGCCCTCATGGGTATGGTCATTGCCGAGTCGCGGATAGGCAGCGATCTCTTTAAAGCATGCAATGCCTGGTTGGGGAGGGTGAGAGGCGGTCTAGGATCCGCGACTGTTGTTTCATCCGGTTTTCTGGGCGCGATATGCGGCTCTCACATGGTATCTACCGTCATCATGTCCAAAATTGCAATGCCGGAAATGAAGCGGTATAAGTATAATGAAGGCTTTGCCGCATCGTGCGTGGCGGTCGGCGCCCCGCTGTCCATTATCATACCCCCCAGCCTGCCCCTTATGATATACGGAATAATCACCGAACAGCCGATCAACAAGCTTTTCATCGCCGGAATAATCCCGGGCGTCGTCATGGTAATAGTTTTTTGTATACTCATAAGTATTATGTGCAAGATAAAGCCGGAGTACGGGCCGAGAGGCGATGCGCCGCCCCTGAAAGAAAAGCTGATGTCAACGGTGGGCATTATCCCTGTGATTATTCTCTTCCTGCTGGTATTTGGCGGCCTTTATCTCAATGTATTCACCACCACCGAATCCGGCGCCATAGGCTCCGCCGGGGCTATTATAATATCGATTTGCTATAAAACATTAAACGGAAAGAAGTTCATGCTTGCCCTGAGGGAAACGGCGCTGACCGTTGGCATGATTTTTTCGCTGCTTTTGGGGACATACGTATTCATTAGATTTATCACACTTTCCCAACTGCCGTTCGCCGTTTCCAGCTTTATACTGGGTATGGACGTCTCAATGCCCGTCCTCATGCTTGTCCTCGCGCTTATCTACATCATCTTGGGGATGCTCATTCCGGAGATACCTATGGTCGTCCTTACGGTTCCGATACTCTTTCCCGCTCTCACTGCAGTGGGGTTTGACCCGATTTGGCTCGGCATCTACGTTGTTTTGATGATGGCGCTTGGCTCTGTTACGCCTCCTATAGGAATGGTGGTATTTTTGGTGTCAGGGTTTTCCGGGGTGCCAATCCCCAAACTGTTCAAATCCGTCTCGCCGTTTATTATCGCGGATCTGGTCGTCGTCGTGCTGATGTGCATTTTCCCCGCGATGGCAACATGGCTTCCGTCGATGATGTGACCATGCGCGGCTATGCCGCGCTTGCTGGTTGAGAGAGGATAGAGGAGAGAGGTGGTTTAGAATAATTTTGTCAGCGCAGTATTACTAAAAATATTTTGGAGGAATTGTTAATGAAAAAAAGAGTGTTTAGGTCAATTTGCCTTATCCTGGCTTTGCTGATGGCCGGTTCTTTGCTTGCAGCGTGCGGAAACAATCAAACCGCTCCTCCCGCAGCCCCCGCCGATCCCGGCGCACCGGCAAGCCCTGCGGGCGACGGACGGGTTTTCACGGTTGACGCGGCCTATGCCGCCGGCGAACCGGTGACACGGAGCTGGACGGGCGCCCTCAACGAAATTGAAAGAAGAAGCGATGGAAGGATAACATTTAATCACCACTATGCCGGTTCGCTTCTCACCTTCCCCGAAATCCCAAGAGGCATGCTGGACGGCGTCGCTCAATGGGCGTATCTCCCGTCGAACAACTTTCCCGATGTTTTGCCGCTGAGCTGCCGCATCATGCAGATGCCTTTTATGGGGCTGCGGGATGCACTCGACTCGGCAGAAATCATGATGCAGCTTATGGATGAATTCCCGGAAATTGCCGAGGAGTTCGCGCAGTTTAACATGGTGCCGCTCTCCGCGTCTCCTCTGTGGGCGTACCATTTGCATCTTATTGATGATGATGAAGTCCGCCTTCCCCAGGATCTTGCGGGCAGGGCGATCAATCCTTTCAAACCCGAACTGCAGTCGATGTTTGAGAGCTTCAACGTTGGTACTTCATATATCCCGCCCGGACAGATGTTCGAGACTTTGGAAAGGGCTGTTCTCAGCGGATACGTCAACACTTGGGCTTTTGCCCAGTGGTTCGGGCTTCATCCGTTCCTCAAACAGCATGTTATCGCCTTTGAGCACGGCTTCTATCAGGAGTTTTTCTTCTATGTGGTAGCGAAGGACTTTTACGAATCCCTGCCGGCTGATTTGCAGCAGATGTGGCATGACGTGTTCCGCAATGAGCAGGTTGAAGCTTTCGGCGGTCTGCGCGGATACGAATTTATGTGGGAAGAGACAAAATCCTTCATCGACTGGCAGATAAATTACGCCAGAGAGAATGACAACCTCTTTGTTGAGCTGACCCCGCAGGAAGCCGAAGTCTGGAAAGAGGCGATGGCATACACGCATGAGCTGGTCCTCAACACTATCAATGAGCAGCGCGGCGACCAGGTCGCAACGGCCATATATAACAGGGCAATAGAGCTTATCACGCAGAAATACGGCGCATGATTTAAGGCCGTCGCGATAGCGTGGACTTAAAAAGCCATACCCGGCTGCGCTGAGTAGTAACCGAAAATCTAAGAAAAGAGGCCCGCAACCTTTTGTGTACTAAGGTTGCGGGTCTGGTGTTTTCAACAGTTTGCGGGAGCATCGCGCCGCGAGGGGAAAAATAAGCTACAAAAGAGTCTACCTTTTTGTAGCGTGTTTTTTGTGGTGCGACAGTTTCCCACCCACCGCGCTTTCTGAACTATATCAAGATTTACCTGATTTACCAGTATTTCACTTAACACCGTATCAGATTTTACATTGATTTTACGCGCCCATGATAGTTTAGTAACCTCTATTATGTTAGTATTGTAAGCAATAGATAATAGATTGTCTCAATAATAAATAAGACAATCGAAACACATAGAACAGAAAGTACAATAATGATTATAGGAACTTTGGAGGGTGCTGAAGAAATGGAAATAAAAACAGAGATAACCCAAAACTGCTTTACTGTCAGCCGAAAGAAGAGTGCAAAAATAGTTCTCATGTTGCCTTTTTTATCAGCGGGTCCGATTATACTATTAGCTTGTCTTTTCGCTCGACATCTTACAGGCGAATCATTGTTTATATACGGTATCTATCTGGCCGCGATCAATATGATTGCCGGCCCAATCTATGGCATTCAATTAGCATTATGGGAAGTGCAGGTGGATGGCGGAGAAATTATCTATAAATCGCTCTTAAAGAAACGAAAATTAACTTTCAATGAAATAAAAAATGTTTCAAAGGAAGGGAATGGGATTGCAATCTATTCAGTAGACTGTAAGAAGCTCTTTTCAATTGGGGCGGATGACGATGGCTACGATTTGTTCTACGAATTGGTAAAGGAGCGTGTTACAACTCCATAAGGAGTCAAAACAGGGGGAAGTAGGATCGAAATTCTTGTTTTATTATGGCTTAGGTATATAAAAAAGAAGGAGAAGAAGGAGTTATGAATAGTATAGCGCTCATCGCGATTGGCGCGCTGCTCTATGTACTGGGACATACGCTGCTTCGCGGTTTTTATGTTGTTAACCAAGACCAGAGGGCTGTAAAAACCGTATTCGGGCGGGCGAAACGAATCGGGAACACAGCGTCCCTAAGTGATCCCGTATCGGACATGCTGAGGGAGGATGAAAGAGAACGCTATAACTATCCGCAATTACAGGTAATTAAACCGGGAGGGCCGTATTTCAAGTGGCCTTGGGAAAAAGTGCATAAAGTCACCGTCGCTACAAATACCTCCAACATGGCCTACGACCCGGAGTATCCGGAAGCGAACAAGAGGAATACAGTTTTGGAAGCTGTTACAAAGGATCAGCTTAACATCGAGCTGCGCGGCCAGATTCGTTATCGCGTGTCAGAGCGCAACATCTATGCGTATTTATTTGGCGTAAAAAACCCGATCGCCCATGTGATGGGTTACTTTGTTTCGGTTCTCAGGGAACGTATAGCCGTCTTTGAAAGGCATGAGCCGATGACCGAGCCGGGCAGTGAAATCATGCAGGAAGTCGGAAGCATATCTATTAATGATCTGCGAAAAAACATCAGGGACATAAACGACCATATGGACGCCGAATGCGCAGTGTCGGAAGCCAGATACGGGATCGTCTTGGAAGCGTCATTGATAACGGGTATTGATCCTCCGCATGAGGTTGAGTCTGCGCTAGCAGCAATCAATACCGCGCACAACCAAGTTTCGTCTGATATCAGTCTTGCCCAGGCCGGCGCTGATCAGACAATTGTGCAATCGAAACGGGCGGTGGAAATCGAAACGCTTAAAGCGCAGAGCGAAACGGAAGGAATCAGCCGTCTCGCCAAGGAATTGGAAGCCTTAAAAGAACGCGAAGGCGCAAACGCGCTGGAGGCATATATAAAAAATGCGAGACTGGCTTTATTGGATCAGACCGATTATATCTATAGGTCAGAATAGGAGGTTGACATGGAATGGCTGTACGAATTATTTGAATTACTGGATTCGGGTCCAAGGATCGTCGCGATAATCATTCTTGTTGCAGCGGGATACATTTTGATGGCAATCGCTGTGTCTTTGTTTCGCGCTGTACTGCGTTTGCTTGGGATATACACTATTGTACATGAACGTCAGGCGATTGTTTACGTATTATTTGGCAGCGTTATTGGCGTTCTGAGCGAGCCTGGCTTTCATTTTTTGTGGAAGAAACTTGGTATCAGGGCACTTTTAGTCCATTGGCTCGGGAAACGACACATAGTGGATTTGCGCCTAGATCAGCAGTATTTGCGGAGCCAACCCGTAAATTCCGAGGAAGGCGCTCCGATGGGAGTCGGGCTTTGGTATGAAATGTATATTAGCGACCCTGTAGCCTACATTTTCCGCAACACAGACCCCAGAGGCTCTTTGGCAGCGAATGTCGGCAATTCTACTGTGCGTTGCCTGTCAAACCTGCCGCTTGACAGCATGATGATTAACCGGCATAACATGAGCAGAACGGTGCGCGAAGAAGTATCGGAAAAATCTCAGGAATGGGGCTACAAGCTAGGTTCCTGTTACATAAGGAAAGTCCATTTTCGTGATATGGTTATGATAACGCAAATCCAAAACAAGGTGGTAAATCGTCTGCGGCAGGTGACGTCCGCAATTATTCAGGAGGGCGCGAACCAAGTCAGCGTAATAACAAATACCGCTGAGAAGGAAGCGGCCATCGACTTTGGCAAGGCCTCCGCCATACGGCCCAATATCGTGGGGCGTATGCTTGGAGAGATTTCGCAAGACCCCGATGTTTGTGCTGCTCTGTTTGAGATATTGGAAATAAGCCGCATAGTGTCAAACAAAATCCCCCTGCGAATTCTGCCCCGTGGAATCCAGCTTACGATACCGCAAGCAAAAGCTGAGTAAGGTATGTCAACGACGATATGAAATTGTAAGAAAACGCCGGACAAATTATGTAGATACTCGGCGGGAGATAGAAGCCAAGAATTAGTGTTGTCCCTGCTCAAAGAGAGTGTTGACGATGTGCTGCTTTTGTTTCATAAACTCCTTGCGCTCTTTCAGCCTGTAACTCTCGCCCTTGATGTTAATGACGGTGCAGTGATGGAGTACACGATCAAGGATTGCGGAGGCGATAGTAACATCGGCAAAGACCTCATTCCACTGAGAGAATG
>Ga0099364_10001567_pt1 | contig 37320 bp, 49 predicted proteins | sample TergutTh196P3_FD_73070 | JGI IMG/M metagenome (GOLD analysis project Ga0099364, IMG submission 73070) | Microcerotermes parvus P3 segment gut microbial communities from Pointe-Noire, Republic of the Congo - Th196 P3 | ecosystem: Host-associated > Arthropoda: Insects > Digestive system > Gut ... | reverse complement strand
TTATGTAAAACTTTTTTCTCTTGCCGGTTGTCTTGCACCAAATCTAAATATGCCAGAATGTTTCCCATTATAATCACCCCTTCGGACTGATTATACCACAGGTTTACATAATTTGTTCATGTTTTATCCATTCGTGCGTTTGTCGTGGGGGGGGATTTTTCACACACACAACAACCCCCCGCGCCCAATACCAGGCGCGGGGGGTTGTACGATGAGACTAATCAAGGTGAAGCAGAGGGGAAGAACACCGTAAATTCCGAGCCTGCTCCAAATTCGCTTTCCACAGATATTTCACCGTTCATACGTTCGGTAATATGCGCTACGATGGAAAGTCCAAGCCCCGTACCGCCTGTTTCGCGGCTCCGGGCCTTATCCACTCTGTAAAAACGCTCAAAAATTGATGGCAAATCTTTCTGGGGGATGCCCGCGCCGCTGTCTTTTACCGTAATACATACCTTGTCGTCCTGCCCAGAGCAGCTGACTATAACCTGCCCCCCGGAATTGTTATATTTCACGGCGTTGTCAAGAAGATTAAAAACAATTTGATACAAATCATCTTCATTGCCCATGATACGGCAACCATCGTCCAGGACGCACCTCAGCTCAACCTCAGCTCCAGCCGCTAAGGGAAGCAGCATACGCACGGCACGGCGGATAACAACAGCGAGTTCTATAACGGTGTTTTGCCTGCCGAGGGCCTCTGCTTTGGAAAGCCGTAAGAGTGTTTCTGTCATGTGGGAGAGCCTGTCGGTTTCATCGCCTATGTCGCTTATAAACTCCCTGATAAGCTCTTGCGGCATGTCGGGGGTTTGCAAAATAGAGTCGGCAAGCAGCTTCATTGAAGCCAGCGGTGTTTTCAGCTCATGGGAAGCATCAGCCACAAATTGCTGGCGAGAGGACTCAGTTTGCTTCAAAATTTCGGCTAAATGATTGAGCTTACCTGCCATTTCTGCCATTTCACCCTTTCCCCTGACCGGCATGGAGTAATCATAATTGCCCGCTGAAAATATCCCGATGGTTTTTAGAAACTCGGTAAAACGCTGGGTCAGCATAACTGAAATCATAAGCCCCAGCATTAAAGCAATCAGAAAAATTACGAATGATGCCATTAGTAGGTTTGTATGTAAATCAAGCAATATCTTCCCTTGCTCTGAGTCATACTGGCTGATATGCAAAACCCCGGTAACTTTACCATAGACGATAATGGGTACGGTCATTTGTGAAACAAATACCTCGTTTTGGAAGGCAGACCGGAAAATATCCTGGCCGCTCAGTGCCGCCAAAACATCCTGGCTGACAAAATATCGGCCTGTCTGCCGGGAGATTGGCGCGCTGTCATAAACAACAAGACCATCGGCGGCGCAAACGGTTACTCTGTCGGCTTCCGGCACTTTTTCATATAAAATCTCCATAATCCACCCAACTCTTTCGGGGTTTATGCCGTCTAAGCTCAGTTCCCCGGCAAGAAAGCTTGCCTGCCCGGAAAGTGATGTGTGCTTCCCGGTAAATACCGAACGCTGAAGCAACCAGACCGGATAGGTGTTGAGGAGTACAAGCACAGCCAAAATAACCGCCGTATACGAGAGGGCAATCCTCAGCTGAAACCTGCCAAGCTTCAACCCGATGGGCCGGAAGCCGGAGGCCTGTAATTTAATTTTCTCAATAAAATTCTTAAGCCTTGAAATAGTAACCTACTCCCCATTTTGTGAGTATGAATTCGGGGTGTGCCGGATCTTCCTCCAGTTTTTCGCGCAATCGCCGTACATGTACGTCCACAGCACGCATTTCTCCGGGATATTCGTACCCCCAAACAAGATTAAGCAAATTTTCCCTGCTATATACACGGCCTGGGTTGCTCATAAAATGGACAACAAGGTCAAATTCCTTTGCTGTTAGGTCCACCGGACGGCCATCTACTCGAATATCCCTTTTAGCAGTGTTGATTGTAATGCGGCCTATGGATATTTCATCTTGTGAGCCAGCATTGCCAGAGGCTGTCCCGCTCCGTCGCAGAATGGCACGGATACGAGCTTTAAGCTCAATGATGTTAAACGGTTTTGTCATGTAGTCGTCCGCGCCGTAATCAAATCCTATGAGCTTATCAATGTCCTCCCCCCGTGCCGTTAACATGATAATGGGAACACCCGAAAATTCCCTGATTTGCCGGCAGGCTTCCAATCCGTCCATATTCGGCATCATCAGATCCATTATAATCAGGTCAAATGACGACTCCTTGATGAGGGCGAGTGCTTCGGCACCGTCCCCGGCGGCTTCAACCTCATAGCCTTCGTGTTCTAAATTGAACTTGATCCCTTTGACGATGCTTTTTTCATCGTCTACAACTAATATTTTCAAAATATTCCTCCTGCCACGCTGCTGTCAGTCACACTTTAGCGTATGGACGCAATTTTTCTAAAATCATTTCACCGATTCCGTGGACGCTAAGCAAATCATCTATGCTGCCGAATTTTCCGTTTTCCTCACGCCAAGAAATAATCCGCCCTGCCAACGCCGGCCCTATGCCGGGTAAGTCACCTAATTCCGCGAGCCCAGCGGTGTTGATATTGATTTTCCCCCTGTCTTCTAACGAGGCGGGAGGGTCTTTGATCTTAACCGGCTGTTCCTGTTCGGCTGATATCGCAAACTGCTCCTGAGGTATACTGCCATGAACCCAAAATGCCAGGACAAACCCCGCAAGCATGGCAAACAGCGAGATTGTACAGATTCCGGCAAGCTTTTTCAAAATACAGTCACTCCTACATGCCTAAACAGCGGTTTGTCCAGTGTGCGGAACATGTACGGCCAAGGCAGGTTACGTGAAATACAATCATACAAGTCCTCTGTCTGCCTAATATTATACAACTTGTCCGCTCCGGTGTCAATAGTCCCGCGTAGATTTCTGTTTATGAAAACTTAAAAAATAGGCGTTCAATTCTCACATGACAATCGCAATTGCCGTATTAAGAATTGAACGCTTTGTGATGTGGCAACATCACATATTTCCAAACACCCCACCAACGGCATGGTTAAGATTGAGGAAACCGCCCATATTTTTTCTCCATTGCCTGCTTTCGCAGGTCATTTTACAGACTTTTCTATTTGATTTTGATGCTATTGCTTTTGACTGCTTTTGAATTCCTGTATTCCCCCTTTCCCTTGGCGACAAGTGTAACGTAATATTTTTTACCCTTCTTAAATTCTTTTAATAGCTTTTGGTTAAATGCATAGCTCTTTTCGCCCTTTTTGAGTTGAATTGTTTTAATAGCCTTTTTGTCCTGCATGATAACCAGTGTGTATCCGCTGTTGTTGGGTACGTTTACCCACGTGGCTTTTTTGTGGGTGCGCTTGAGGCTTTTGGGTTTGGGGAGTACTTTTTTACGGTTGTCTTTGCTACAGTATTCTTACGCTTTTGGGTTTGCTACGTTTGCTGGTAACAGTTTTTCCATCCGAAGAAGTCCTAAATTTCGCTACATCAATCCAGTATTTTTTCCCTGATTTCAACTTTTTAATGGTGCGTTGTTGATACGGTCCTAACGATTCGTTGTTTTTTAGGCGTATAGACTTGGCTTTTTTCATCTTTTTACTTATGGAGTATCGGATGACATAGCCGCTAACGGAAGACATATCGACCTCTACAGTCATTTGCTTTTTCGTTTTTTTCATGAGACTTCTTCCTGCCCATACATCAAAGTTTTTTGCTTTGGGAGCGGAAGGTTTGATTGGCGTCCAAACTGCATACAGGATAATAGTTCTTTTTGACCCTGTAAAAGTTACACGCTGTCCATCCGTATACACTCTCTTTCCCTTTCTGCTTGTGGCCCAACCTTTGAATTTCCAACCGGTTCGTTTATTGACATTGTCTTTTAATTTTTGGGCTATTCCAGCGGTAAAAGTTTGACTAAAGTATCTGCCATAGCCACCGTTTTCATCATACTTCACAGTAATGGTAGCTGGGCTGGTTGTAGTTGCTTTCCATACAGCGTACAGCACCGCAGGGGCATTTACGGTATAGGCATCACCAGAATCGTAATCGGCATATGTTGCTACACTGTTGGTAGACCAGCCGAGAAAAGTATAGCCTGTTCTGGTTGGTTGGGTATTGCTGAGCAAAAACATAACATTATGTGTTTTTGTCTGGGCGGACGGCGCACCAGACCCGCCGTTGGCATTGTAACTGATGGTATACGTTGTCGGTGCCGCCTGCGTGACTGTAACCGTCCGGGTAATCCCGCCGCCTGTAACCGTGATGGTTCCGGTTCTTGAACTGATGCCTGTGTTGGCTGTGGCGGAGATAGTAATGCTTCCGGTATTGGAACCGCTTGACGGCGATACCGTCAGCCACGTTGTCGCGTTGCTGGATGCCGTCCATGATATGTTGGACGTTACCGTTATTGAGGTATTTGCCGCCACTGATGGCGGTGACCATGATGTCGGGCTGAGGGTTAGCGTCGAAGCGGGTTTTCCGGTTAAAACAACATTTGCCAAAGCATTGTGGGACCCAGTTCCAGCCCAAGGAAATTCAATTCTAATCAGCTTTACCCCGGTAATGTTAACGCTGAAAGGTTCCGGAAGCGTTCCCGCTCTACAGTCAAGAGTCTCCAAAATTACATTATCACCGAATATCATAATTTCACCGTTGCGGGTTGCACCGTCAACGGTGCCGTATATGCCCGATAGGGTCGTGTACCCTTGTCCGTCAATGTTATAATACACCTTTCCGGTCGCAGCTATACTGCGGCTTAGTCCTCTGGAATAACTCAGTCCCGCCAACTTAAAAGAGCCGTCTGTCGGATATTCCTTAACGTAGGGCTCATAGCTGGGGCCATCGTTCTGGTACGCCTTGATGTCGCTTCCAAGATAGGCAACATCCCCTGCAGCAGATGTATTTGTTACTGGTAACAGCCCTAAGACCATCACCAGAGCAAGGGCAAGCACCCCAATTTTCCTAGTCTTTTTAGCCGTCCGTGTCATTCTGCAAAACCTCTTTCATTATTTAGTTACAGTTTTTAGTCCGTTCCAAAAGGTACACCTTTTGGAACGGTGTCTATGTTGTGGCGAAAAGTTATCAAAACCTAAGTTTTTAAGTATTTTCAGCAACAAAATCACACCTTGGAAAATATTTTTGAAAAATGTCGAAAAACCCTTGACACATAGGCTCTACCATGCTAAACTTGAGAAAGTCCCAAAAGGTGTACCTTTTGGGACATAATTATGCCTATGCAAGGGTTCACAGCCTGTTCCTCCGTTGCTGATTTTATTTGTACTGCATTAGCGTTTCGCAGCCCCTGCAAAAAGGTGCGCCCACCGGAGCTTTTCCGGCGGGCGCACTTTTTTAGATGGCCTGTCAGGCCTTGAATTTCTTTTTTGAAGCCTTGGAACTTTTATACCCGCCCTTGCCCGTTGCGGTAAGGGTGACGGTGTGCTTTGAACCCTTTTTGAGGGCTTTTTTCGGTATAGTTAAGCTCTTGGCGTTCTTCTTTGGCTTGCGCTTATACACGGTCTTTTTGCCGCGGGTAACTTTTAGAGTATATCCGCTGTTGTTCTTAACGTTTTTCCAAGTCACCTTACGCCCTTTGACTTTTAACTTTGAGGGATTGGCAAGCTTCTGCTTCGGCTCGGTATATTTCACCGTTGCGGAATATGCTGAATCCACATCGCCGCCTAATTCGCCGGCTCTGTAAGAACGTGCCCTGTAATAGTATGACTTGCCAGGCTCCAGCCCAGTGTCGGTGAAGGAACGCTGTTCAATGGATGCAAGGAACTCCCAGCCGCTGTTTTGACTTTGGGAACGGTAAAGCTTATATCCGGCGGCATTGCCCGCGGCAGAAGGGATGCTGACAACAGCCTGCCCCGCTGTTTTGCCTTTGGCAGTACGCAGACCCGGGGTGCCTGGACGAGTCACCGAAGAATATACAGCAACGGCAATCTGCCGGGAGCCTAAGCTCCTTGCAAGCTGATTTCCCTCATTGTCCTGGGCATATGCCATAACATAATAATAGTAGGTCTGCCCTGGCCTTGGCCCCACATAATCATCCTGGCCAGTGGGATAATAATTGTCATTTACCGAGGTTGTTGTAAACCGATCGGTGCGGTCCTGCCACGGAACATCGTAATATCCGTTACCTTGTTTTGTTACGTTGGCATATTGGTATACACTGCTGCCTGTTCCAACGGTGTTTATATAATACCCGGCGTCTGCATTGTAGTCGTATATAGTATTGCTTATCGTCCGGTACACCTTGTAGTAATGCGCACCTGGCACTGAACTCCAGGTCACCCTGATCCCCTGTGAGGATGGCGAGGCACTCACGCTCTGGACAACTCCAAGCCGGCTGATTACAGGAACAGTAGTAGGTGAGCTGCGGGAGTTATCTGTATATGCCGCAATTCTGTAAGAATCCGTTTGACCCAGCTTTGCAGCCGGAAGTGTAACTGAGGAGCTGTTGCTGCCTAATTTTCTGAACTGAACCCATTCACCGACCGCATTCAATTTTTCAATGATATACCCCTGCACCCCGGCCACCCTGTGCCATTTTACAAACTGAGTACCGTTTGACATTTGGAAGCTATTCATAAATATAATATTCCTAAATGCCGTATTGGCGGTTACCGATTCAGAAACATTTCCCTGGTTTTTAACATAGGAGGTAATTGCCTCAAGCTTGTAGGTGTAGGAGGTATTCAGCCTGACTGCTTTATCTGTAAATTGCAGCGTATTTGCATTTTTGACTGTGCTGATAAGCTCATAGTTTGTATAGCCGTTGTATTCACCGTTCTTCACTGTGTCGTATACCGAGGAGGCGTTGGTTCTGTAGATTTTATATTCCTTGGCACCGTTAACCTTTTCCCAGGAGAGGGTGACGTATTTCCCATCGGAAATATCATACTTCAGATTCAGGGAGCTGCCGTTGGTCACATATTCCTTGAGCGTATATCCTCCGTAGATAATTTTCTTTGTTCTGGTGTTAAAATAATACGGCCTGATCCGGTACGTGTATTTGGTGTTGGCTCTCAGCCCTGTGTCTAAAAAAGTATCCTCCGTTGTGCTTGCAAGTCTCTGGTAATTTTTCTGCAGGCCGCCCACGCGCCATATCTGGAACCCCGTGGCATTTTCAGCACCAAAATACAGCCGGATTTCCCTCTGCTTCACTGTTGCGCTCAGTGCTGACATCTCCATGGCAGGTACAGTGAATGAGATTACATTGGAGTATTCGCTGTATCGGGCATTGTTTTCAGATGGTTTGTTTGGGTCATATATCTGCAGCCTGGCATAATAAACGCTTCCGGGGATATAGCTCGAATAGGAACGGTATAATTCATTTCCAGCTGTATAATTAGTAGGGTGAGGATTTGCAAAGTCTCTTGCTTCACTAATCTGCATTCTAAGCTCCCCGCTTTGCGGGATGGTGCCGTTGAAGGCGAAATAGAAGCCTACATTCCCATTGCCCTCGCGCTGGTATCCGGTGATCCTGAAATTCGTTGGCGCGGCTGCTTTTTCAATCTCCTGTTCAATCTCTTTCTTTTTGACGCTGTCCCCGATCTTGATGTTGTCCTCGTCATTTTTGCTCATTGCGATACCAGGTGACACAGCTGTAACGGCTATAGCAAGGGCAGCTGCCAGTGCAGCCAGGCGCCTTGCTGTTTTTTTGACTTGCATAATGCATGTCCTCCCCTTCCATTTTTATTTCATATTGCCCCGCTATGGCAGGCCTCACACATGGGAATTCTTACTGCTGCATTCATTTTACAGCCTGCCTGGTGCCTTGTCAAGCGCAATCTTGTCCCTGGAATCCGGTTTTTTTGTCAGCAGGCGAAGAAATAGTCCGAGCAATATAACTGCCGCAACGGTGCCGGCACCGAAATTACCTGAAAAGAGCATGCCAAGCTGGTAAACACAGAGGGACGCGGCGTAGGCAAATGCACATTGATAGCCAATGGCAAACCAGAACCATTTGGCACTGTTCATTTCACGCCTGATGGCACCGACAGCGGCAACGCAGGGGACGCAAAGCAGATTGAAAATCAAGAAGGAATATCCGCCTAGCGCGGTGAAGTGGCTTGCCAAAATACCCCATGATTTATTTCCGCCTTCGTCGGCCCCGGCAAATCCAAACAGTATACCGAAGGTTCCCACAATATTTTCCTTAGCGATTAAGCCGGTAAACGCCGCAACAGCCGATTGCCAGTCCCCCCAGCCCAACGGTGCGAACAGCGGGGCGGCAAATCTGCCGATTCCCGCCAGGAGGCTGTTGTTCATATCAGACATGCCGAAGCCGCCGCCGTTCCAGCCAAAGCTGGCTGCAAGCCATATTAACGCCGATGCCAGAAGGATAACTGTTCCCGCTTTTTTAATGAAGGACCAGGTGCGTTCCCACATACTGCGCAGAACAATGCCGGGTAACGGCAGCCGGTACGCCGGCAGCTCCATGACAAAGGGCGAGGCATCCCCGGCAAACAGCCTTGTTTTTTTCAAAATCAGTCCCGAACAAACAATTGCCGCCATGCCTGTGAAGTAAGCACTGGGGGCCACCCAGGCTGCTCCACCGAATAATGCACCCGCAATCACGGCGATAACAGGCAGCTTTGCGGCACAGGGTATAAATGGGGTTGTTATAACTGTCATTTTGCGGTCGCAGCTGCATTCAATAGTCCGGGACGCCATAATGCCAGGGACAGCACACCCGGTCCCTATTAAGATAGGTATAAATGATTTGCCTGACAGTCCGAAGCGGCGGAAAATCCTGTCCATAATAAACGCGATACGAGCCATATAGCCGCAGGCCTCTAAAAACGCCAGGAAAAAAAACAAAACCAGCAATTGAGGCACAAAAGAGAGCACCGATCCCACGCCGGCGGCAATGCCGTCTGTAATCAAGCCTTGGAGCCACCCGGCGCAGTTTGCCGATTCAAGCGCGCCGTCCAACATAAGGATTGCCTCCGGAATCCACACGCCTTCCACCCACACGGCCGCCAGATTGCCCGCGGCCGTTACCGAAATGAAGTAGACCGCAAACATAACAGCAGCGAATATTGGCAACGCAAGCCAGCGGTTTGTAACCACCCTGTCAATTTTATCTGAAAGAGATATTTTCCCTCTGTTTTTGATTTTTACACAGTCTTTAATTATTGATTCAATGTATGCATACCTCTCTGCGGTGACAATGCTCTCGCCATCGTCCTCCAGCTTGGCCTCCAGGTCATTAACTGCCTCTTCTATGCGGGAAATCTGACCGGAGGAAAGCTCTAATTTCTCAATAATTTTACTATCCCCTTCAAGCAGCTTGATCGCGAAAAAACGCCGCTGCTTCTGCGGAAGGTTATGTAACGCGGTCCTTTCTATATGCGCCAGGGTGTGTTCTACGCTCTCGGAAAAACTGTGACGCGGCAGGGCTTTTGTGCCGCGTGCGGCATTAACCGCCGCCTCCGCGGCCTCCGAAATACCCAAGCCCTTACGGGCGGAAATTGCGACTACAGGGCAGCCTATTTCTCCGGACAGTCGTGAAGCATCAATTTCATCACCGCTCTTTTGAACTAAATCAATCATATTTACGGCTAAAACAATGGGGATACCAAGCTCGGCGAGCTGGGTTGTTAAAAAGAGATTTCTCTCCAAATTTGTGCCGTCAATGATGTTAAGAATGGCATCGGGGTATTCGTCAATCAAAAAATTCCTAGAAACAATTTCCTCTAGGGTGTAGGGTGACAGGGAATAGATTCCGGGAAGGTCTATGACTGTAACATTCCTATGACCCTTCAGCTTGCCCTCTTTTTTTTCAACAGTAACACCCGGCCAGTTTCCCACAGACTGGTTAGATCCTGTCAGGGCGTTAAAAAGCGTTGTTTTGCCGCTGTTTGGATTCCCTGCCAGGGCGATTTTAACAGCCATTCTCATCCTCTCCTTCTTTAGTTAGAATAGACTAACTTGATGGGTCACAAAATAGGCTTCCTCAGAAATTAAAGTGTGAGGGGATAACTAAGGAGGCCTAATACAGGAAACGCGCAGCTTTCCGCCGTTTGCTTACTCAACCTCAATTATTTGGGCATCGTCTTTCCTCAGGGCAAGCTCGCAGCCTCTTACTGTTATCTCTATCGGGTCGCCTAACGGTGCCACCTTGCGGACAGAAATCTTTGTACCCTTTGTGATACCCATCTGCATAATTCTGCGCTTGACCGCACTGTCGCCGTGTACCTTCACAACATGGGTGATTTCGCCCGGCCTTACGGTTTTTAGTGTTTGCATATACATCAACTCCTATCCGATAGCAAGCTATACCATAATCTTGGCGGCCATTTCCCTGCTAATGGCAACGCGGGACTCCTTGATGTTGACGATCACGTTGCCTGCGACTGCGGCAACTATTGTGATCGGTGTGCCGATGACAAATCCCAAGGCTTCAAGGTGCTGCCTTACCTCGGCTCTTCCGCCTATTTTTTTTATGGAATTTTGCTCTCCCGCCTTGGCCATTGTTAAAGGCATAGTATCGCCCTCCCCATATAATAAGATTTGCGGATAGGAGATGGTCAATGCCTATAGGTTAGCATAGCCTAACTCGTTTGTCAACATAAAAAACATCCCTGAAATCCCCTGAAATTTTTCAGAAAGGGTGCGGCGGCACTTGAGACGCATGGATAAAAAAACAACGAATAACGCGCCAACCAGCAGTCCTCGCTAAGTGGGACAGCTGGGGTTTCAATCGGGGGGCGAAACTTTTTTAAAAATTTTTTCAAAAAGTACTTGACAAACAGTTTTAGATGTTATACGATGACGTGGCGTGTTTGTGTATCGGGCGTTTTGCCCATTGCGATGATGCCGTAGATTGCAGTGATCACACTGTGTGTGGGTAGCTGGTCACTTCGGCGGAGTATGTCCGGGGAACGGGCGGACCGGGGGTGTTCTCTGGTTGCTTTTGCCGGAAATGTTCCGGCTTTATTTAAGGGGAGCCGTGACACACCCGGCAGGGTATATAAAAGCAATCGAGTTAATCCGCGGCCCCTAACTAAAAGGAGGAAATTCCTATGCCAGCAGCTGTAAAAGAAAAAATCCGTATCCGTTTGAAGGCCTATGACCACCAGCTCATCGACCAGAGCTCAGAACGGATTGTTGAAACTGCTCGCCGCAACGGCGCGAGGGTATCGGGCCCCATTCCGTTGCCGACTCAAAAGGAGATTATTACAATCCTGCGGGCTGTTCACAAATATAAGGACAGCAGAGAACAGTTTGAACGCCGCACACACAAGCGCTTGATTGACATTATCAAGCCTGATGCCAAAACAGTTGAATCTCTGATGGGCTTAGAATTGCCCGCTGGTGTGGAAATTGAAATCAAGCTGTAAGCAAGTCTGCCTCAGAAATGTCATGTTGGCACGGTTGTCCCGCGGCATGGGTGTCAACCAATAACAAGGAGGATATACATGAAAAAAGGTATCATCGGCACAAAAGCCGGAATGACTCAGTTATTTGACGAGGGCGGGAGAGTTGTCCCCGTCACCGTTATCCGGGCGGGTCCTTGCAGAGTCTGCCAAGTCAAAACCCAAGAGAAGGACGGGTACCCGGTTTATCAGCTAGGCTATGGCGAAACCAAAGAACACAGGCTTTCCAAAGGTGAAAAAGGCCATCTTGCCAAAAGTGAGCTTCCCATGCTGGAAAATTTACATGAATTTTCCCTTGACGGCGATTATTCGGTGGGTGACACGATTGAGGCCAAGGTCTTCCAGCCGGGCGAACGAGTGGATATTACCGGAACATCTAAGGGCAAGGGTTTTGCTGGAGTCATCAAACGGCATGGGTTCAGCCGTACGGCAACAAGCCACGGCGGCGGTCCGGTTCACCGTCATCAGGGTTCAATGGGGGCGTCCTCTGACCCATCCAGGGTTTTTCCGGGAAAGAAGCTGCCGGGTCAAACCGGAAATGAGCAAGTTACCGTAATGAATCTTGAGATTATTAAGGTTGATGAAAACTTAGGCATCATCGCGGTGCGCGGGGCAGTTCCCGGTCCCAGACATGGTCTTCTGTATGTGCGAACCTCTGTAAAAAAAGCTTAAAATACCTGTTACTGGAAAGGAATGAGCCTCATGCCAAAAGCGAAGGTCTACAATATGTCGGGCGAGTCGGTGGGCGAAATCGAGCTGAATGATGCTGTTTTCGGAATCACTCCCTCCGCCCCATCTATGCACACTGTTGTCCGTGCACATTTGGCGGCGCGCCGGCAGGGAACGCAATCTGCCCTCACTCGTAGCGAGGTGGCTGGCGGCGGCAAAAAACCCTGGCGTCAAAAGGGTACCGGTCGTGCTAGGCACGGTAGCTCACGTTCCCCCATATGGATTCACGGCGGTGTTGTATTTGCCCCTAAGCCGCGTGATTACCGCTTTAAGGTCAACAAGAAAATCCGCCGCCTGGCAATGCGTTCCGCCCTTTCCGCAAAAGCAGGAGAAAATAAAATTTATGTAATAGACAGCTTGGATTTAAGCGAAATTAAAACTCGTGCATTTGCCGAATTTTTAAGTGTGCTTGGCATTGAAGGCAAGTCCTATGTGGTCACCCCCGAGCCGCGTGAGAATGTCATTTTTTCGGCACGCAATATTCCCGGTGTCAGGACTGCGGTTTCGGGTGCGATGAACGCTTATGATATAATTGGTGCTGCCAACCTGATTATTGACAAAGACGCTTTGCCTGCCATAGAGGAGGTGCTTGCCCGATGAAGATGAATTACGACATTATCCTCCGCCCGGTCATAACCGAGCGTTCTATGGACAATATTGATGGCATGATATATTCCTTTGAAGTGGATAAAAATGCCAATAAAATTGAGATTAAGAAAGCTGTCGAGGAACTCTTTGATGTTAAGGTTAAGAGCGTAAACACAATGAACGTCAAAGGTAAAAAAAAGCGAATGGGACGCCACCAGGGCTACCGTGCATCCCGAAAGAAGGCTGTTATCCGCTTGCGTCAGGATTCGAAATCCATTGAATTTTTTGAAGGGATGGTGTAATCATTGGGAATTAAACAATATCGCCCCACAACGCCTTCTCGCCGTCATATGACCGTCAGCGATTTTTCGGAGGTCACTAAAAAAACTCCCGAGAAATCCTTGATTGCAAAGAAAAGCAGCAATGCAGGGCGCAATGCTCATGGACGGATCACTGTACGTCACCGGGGCGGCGGGTGCAAGAAGAAGTATCGGCTGATTGATTTTAAGAGGGACAAGATTGATGTGCCTGCCAAGGTTGTCGGCATTGAGTACGATCCCAACCGCAGTGCCAATATTGCCCTCTGTGAATATGAAGATGGTGAGTTCCGCTATATTTTGGCTCCACTCGGCTTGACTGATGGCGACATCGTGCTGGCTTCCGAGGCCGCCGACATAAAACCGGGCAATTGTCTGCCGATAGAAAAGATACCGCTCGGCACATTTATTCACAACATTGAGATGTATCCCGGCAGGGGAGGGCAAATTGCCAGAGGTGCCGGCACCGCTGCTCAGCTTATGGCGAAGGAAGGTCAAATGGCGCAAATCCGCCTTCCTTCGGGGGAGGTTCGCCTGGTAAGGAAGGACTGCAAGGCGAGCATAGGACAGGTCGGTAATATTGACCATGAGAATATCCAGATCGGAAAGGCCGGTCGTAAGCGTCATATGGGAATACGTCCGACTGTCCGCGGAAGCGTTATGAATCCCTGTGATCATCCGCACGGTGGCGGTGAGGGCAAGAGTCCGATTGGTCGTCCGGGGCCTGTTACTCCGTGGGGAAAGCCGACCCTGGGATACAAAACTCGCAAGAAAAAGCACCGGACAGACAGCTTGATTGTCAAACGCCGGAACGAGCGGTAATTAGGAGGGGGATGAAATTATGTCGAGAAGTATTAAAAAAGGACCGTTTGCCGCTCCGGAGCTGTTGAGACGTGCTGAAGAACTTAACAAGTCGGGGGAAAAGAAGGTTTTGAAGACATGGAGCCGGGCCTCCACCATTTTTCCTGAATTTGTTGGCCACACCTTTGCCGTACATGATGGACGCAAGCATGTTCCGGTATATATCACAGAGGATATGGTTGGACACAAGCTCGGGGAGTTTGCTCCCACTCGCACATTCAGAGGTCACGCGGGCAGCAAAACATCCGGTAAGTAAGGAAAGGACAGGGAATCGTTATGCAAGCTTCAGCGCATATGAAACACGTTAGAATTTCCCCGAGGAAGGTGTTAGTTGTCGGCAGGCTTATCCGAGGGTTGGATGCCAGAAGAGCGCGTGCGTTGCTTTTGCACACACCCAAGAGAGCAAGCGAGTTTTTGATGAAAACGCTTGATTCGGCTTGTGCCAACGCTGAGAACAACTTTAGCATGGATCGTGATGACTTATATGTCAGTGATGTTTTAGTCGGAGCCGGTCCCACGCTTAAGCGTTTCCACGCCAGAGCAAGAGGGCGAGGGGCACGGATACTCAAACGCACCGCCCATATCACTGTCACCGTTGCCGAACGTAACAGGGACTATCAAGAAGAAGTTTAATTAAGGAGGAATACCATTCCATGGGACAAAAAGTTAACCCTCACGGCTTGCGCGTTGGTGTCATTAAAGGATGGGACTCCCGGTGGTATGCCCCGGAGAACAAAGTCGGTGACTTAATTCTCAACGATTATAAAATCCGGGAATGGCTCAAAAAGAAGCTCTATTCAGCCGGTATTCCCCGGATTGAGATTGAGCGTGACAATACACGAGTGCGTGTGTTTCTTCACTGTGCTAGGCCGGGTCAGGTTATAGGCAGGGGCGGTCAGGATATCGAAAAGTTGCGGCTGGAGCTTGAGAAAATAACCGGGACGACCGTTTTGCTTAATATTGTTGAAGTCAAAAATCCTGACACAAACGCTCAGTTGGTCGCCGAAAATATTGCCCAGCAGCTTGAGAAGCGCATTAGCTTCCGGCGTGCAATGAAACAGAGCATGATGCGTTCCATGCGTGCCGGTGCCAGAGGGATTAAGACCGAAGTATCAGGACGCTTGGGTGGGGCCGAAATTGCTCGCTCGGAGCATTACCATGAGGGGACGATACCTCTGCAAACCCTTCGTGCCGATATTGATTACGGCTTTGCCGAGGCCCACACGACCTATGGGCGTATAGGAGTCAAGGTATGGATATACAAAGGTGAAGTTCTGACCGTTGGCAATCGTATGGGACCACGTACCATTGAAGCCCCTCGCCAGCGTGATGATCGGCGAGGAAGAGACAACCGCCGTGGCGACAGAGGGCCTCGGCGCGATGACAGAGGTCAGAGGAGGGACGACAGGTTCCCCCCCAGAAGGGATGACAGGGGTCATCGCAGCCCAGGGGGCTCCAGAGGGGAATTTAACCCCAACGCCGGAGGTCCGCGTGGAGATTCCCGATCGGTACCCCGGGCGACAAAGCCTGAAGGACAGGAAGGAGGCTGAAGGTCATGTTACTGCCTAAGAGAGTTAAATACCGCCGTCAGCACCGCGGTCGCATGAGGGGGCGTTCCCTTCGCGGAAACACCTTATCCTATGGCGAATATGGATTGATGGCAACAGAACCATCTTGGATTACCTCAAACCAGATTGAGTCGGCACGTATAGCCATGACTCGCTCCATCCGCAGGGGTGGACAGGTTTGGATTAAAATATTCCCCCACAAACCGGTCACCACTAAACCTGCCGAGACCCGGATGGGTTCCGGTAAAGGTACTCCGGAGTATTGGGTGGCTGTGGTTAAGCCGGGCAGGGTAATGTTTGAAATTTCCGGTGTCTCCGAGGAAATGGCGAGGGAGGCTATGCGCCTTGCCAGTTACAAGCTTCCGGTTAAGTGCAAGTTTGTTGTACGAGGGCAGGAACCCGGTCGCCAGGACGGAGGTAGCGTATGAAAGCAAATGAGTTCCGCAAATTATCTGCGGGAGATTTGGAAAAAAAGCTTGTTGACCTGAAAAAGGATTTGTTCAATCTGCGCTTGCAGCATGCCATCAATCAGCTTGATAATCCCATTCGCATATCTGAGGTTAAGAAGGATATTGCCAGAGTAAAGACCCTGATTCGTGAAAATATGCTTAAGGAGGTAGCCGGACAATGAGTAGTAATACAGAGCAAAAGGTTCTGGAAACCTCTGAGGCTTCCAAAAAGCGCAATTCCCGCAGAACTCGTATTGGGGTAGTAGTATCTGATAAAATGGACAAGACCGCTGTGGTGGCTGTTGTAACGCGAGCTAGCCATCCGCTGTATAAGAAAGTCGTCAAACGCACCTACAAGCTCAAGGCTCATGACGAGAAAAACGAGTGCGGTGCAGGTGACAAGGTTTTGGTGATGGAAACCCGTCCCCTTTCAAAGGACAAACGTTGGCGGCTGGTTGAAATCATCGAGAAAGCAAGATAAGGAGGCTGCCCAATGATACAACAGGAATCTCGTCTCAAGGTAGCCGATAATACCGGTGCCAAGGAGCTCAAGTGCATCAGGGTTTTGGGCGGAACGGGCCGCAGGTATGCCGGCGTGGGAGATGTTATTGTCGCCTCTGTGCGAAAAGCGGCACCGGGGAGTGCTGTAAGCAAGGGAGATGTTATTCGTGCAGTTATTGTGCGCACAGTTCACGCCGTACGCCGTCCCGATGGCTCGTATGTGCGCTTTGATGAAAATGCGGCTGTGTTAATCAAAGAGGATTTGAATCCCCGGGGGACTCGCATATTCGGGCCTGTAGCCCGGGAGCTGCGAGAGAAGAACTATATGAAGATTTTGTCCCTTGCGCCTGAGGTTATTTGAGAAAGGAGATTTGACATGAACAATTTATTTGTACGAGCGGATGATACAGTTGTTGTCATCTCCGGCAAGGACAAAGGGAAAAAGGGCAAGGTGATTGCAACCTACCCTAAGGACAATAAAGTCCTGGTGGAAGGAGTGAATGCTTCCAAGCGGCATCAAAAGCCTCGCAAGCGTACCGACCAGGGAGGCATCATTACGAAGGATTGCCCGCTATACGCTTCTAAGGTTATGCGTATCTGCCCCAAATGCAGCAAGCCTACACGTGCCGCTCATACTCTTTCAAAGGATGGCACAAAAACCCGCATGTGCAAGAAATGTGGAGAGGCGATTTAGTGGGAGAGTTTCTGAAAGCCTTGTCCTTTAGCTTGATGTGATTGTTAGCACGGTTTTTAGGGATGCCCGGAACGTAAATATAGAAAAATGGTAGAGGAGGCTCGACAATGCCGCGGATGAAGGAAAGATACCAAAAAGAGGTCGCGCCCGAGCTGATGAAGAAATTTTCATACAAAAGCCCCATGCAGATACCTAAGCTTGAAAAAATCGTAGTAAATGTGGGTTGCGGTGATGCCCGGGACAATGCTAAGGCACTTGATGCCGTTGTCAACGACATATCCCTAATAACCGGACAGAAGGCAATAGTAACTCGTGCACGCAAATCTGTTGCCAACTTTAAGGTTAGGGAAGGCATGCCGATAGGCGTAAAGGTCACCCTGCGGGGGACTCGTATGTGGGAGTTTCTTGACAGGCTGTTAAATGTGGCACTGCCTCGTGTGCGCGACTTCAGAGGGATCAGCCCAACTGCTTTTGACGGCAGGGGTAATTATGCTGTGGGTCTGAAGGAGCAGTTGATTTTTCCCGAGATTGATTACGATAAGATTGACAAAATCCGGGGCATGGATGTTGTCATCTGCACTACTGCCGGAACGGACGAGGAAGCTCGCGAATTATTGGGGATGCTAGGCGTGCCTTTTGCAAAGGCATGAAGCCTTGTGGAACTAGCTACGAGAAAGGAATGTGATTATGGCTAAAAAGTCTATGATTATCAAGCAACAGCGTCCGGCTAAATTTTCATCCCGGATCTATAACCGTTGTAAAATTTGCGGGCGTCCCCATGCCTATATGCGGAATTACGGTATCTGCCGCATCTGCTTTAGGGAGCTTGCTTACAAGGGTCAGATTCCGGGTGTAAGAAAGGCATCCTGGTGATATTGGCTGAAAATTATCTGAGATGTAGGTTGTTGTTTTCCCGGTGTAGGTACGCCGGAAGGAGTTAACGGATGGTACGGTTCGGCACTTCCGAAGACCGCCATTCTTGTACCTCAAAAAAATCTTGCAATTGAAATTATCAATTGTACTTGGAGGTAGCGATTATGCAAATAACAGACCCCATTGCCGATATGCTCACACGTATTCGCAACGCCAACGCGGCACGGCACAGTACGGTAGACATTCCGGCATCCAATGTTAAAAAAGGGATAGCCTCCATTCTAATGAATGAAGGGTATATCAAGAATTATCAGTTTATCGCCGGAAAAGGGCAGGGTATTATCCGCATCACTCTCAAATACCCGACTGCAAAAGAAAAGGCTATCACCGGGTTGCGCCGGGTGAGCAAGCCGGGTCTGCGCATGTACGCCGGGGCCAGTGAATTGCCTCAGGTTTTGCGTGGCTTAGGTATTGCGATTATTTCAACGCCTAAGGGACTGATGACCGACAAGAAGGCTAAGGCCGCTAATGTCGGTGGCGAAGTTCTGGCGTTTGTCTGGTAAAGGGGGGCAGGAGTATGTCGAGAATCGGAAGGAAGCCTATTCCTGTGCCGTCAGGTGTACAGGTGGACATTGATGTGAGCAACTACGCTAAGGTTAAGGGTCCTAAGGGGACGTTGGAGGGTCAGCTCCCGGAATGTATAGCGTTCAGCCGAGAGGGCGATGTTATCAGTGCCGAGAGGTCAAATGACAGCGGGAAATACCGATCCCAGCATGGCCTGGGCCGTACGTTGCTTAACAACATGATAGAGGGAGTATCCCAAGGATTTTCCAAACAACTTGAGGTAAGCGGTGTTGGTTATCGTTGTCAGATGCAGGGGAAACAGCTGGTTTTGAATGTTGGATATTCCCATCAGGTATTTGTTGATCCGCCGGAGGACTTGGTCTTTGCGGCTGAGGGAAACAAGATTACCGTTTCTGGTTGCGATAAACAGCGTGTTGGTCAGGCCGCCGCTGAGATTCGCGGTAAGCGTCCGCCTGAACCCTACAAAGGCAAGGGCATTAAGTATGCTGGTGAAGTCATCCGCCGTAAGGAAGGTAAAACCGGCGGCAAGAAAAAGTAAAGGAGGGGGAACCACCGATGGTAAATAGACCGGATACGGCCGCACAGCGCAAACGCCGTCACAGAAGGGTACGATCCAAGATCAGCGGAACACCGGAGTGTCCGAGGCTCAATGTCTACCGGAGTTCCAGTAACATTTACGCCCAGTTAATTGACGACAAGGCGGGGGTGACCCTCTGCGCGGCATCAACATTGGATGCATCGTTCAAGGGGAAGCCTGGCGGCAATAAGGAAGCCGCTCGTGAGGTGGGCAAGCTGATTGCCCAGAACGCGAAAAAGAAGAAAATTGAAAAGGTCGTGTTTGATCGCGGCGGCTATCTGTATCATGGGAGGGTTAAAGAGTTAGCCGAGGGTGCGCGTGAAAGCGGACTTGAGTTTTAGAGAAAGGAGATGACCCTATGCCGATGGATAATAAAAAAACAGATATAAGAACCGAGGACATGAAAGAGAAGGTCGTTTCCTTGAACCGCGTTGCCAAAACCGTAAAGGGCGGTCGTATTTTCAAATTCGCCGCGCTTGTAGTTGTTGGTGATGGCAATGGTTCTGTCGGGTTCGGATTGGGTAAAGCCAGTGAGGTTCCCGATGCTATCCGTAAAGGAATAGAGGATGCCAAAAAGAACGTAATTTCCGTTAATCTGCGCGGGACCACTTTACCCCATGAGGTTATTGGGGTATATGGTGCGGGGAGAGTGTTGCTTAAGCCTGCCGCCCCCGGTACCGGAGTTATTGCCGGAGGACCTGTGCGTGCGGTTATGGAAGCGGCAGGTGTCCGTGACGTGAGAACTAAATGTTTGCGTTCTAATAACCCGCAGAACGTTGTCAAAGCCACTATGGAGGGTCTCAAAGCACTTAAAAGCTTGGCTGACGTGGCACGAGTAAGGGGCAAAACCGCTGAAGCGATTATAAAGTAATTGACAACTGACAGTCGGTAGTGTTTATGTTGGTTGGCGTTAGGAGGTTCCCTGATGGGAAAGACAAAGAAAATTAAAGTTACGCTTGTGAAAAGCCTTAATGGCCGTTTGGAAAAGCAAATTGCAACAGCCCACAGCTTAGGGCTGAAGCGGATAGGTCAGTTTTCCGAACAGCCTGACAATGACCAGACTCGCGGAAAAATCCGCAAGATCGGATTTTTAATTAAAGTAGAACAGATGTAGGGAGGGCTAATGACATGAATCTGCACGAATTGTCTCCGGCTCCCGGTTCTCGCCTGAGCGGCTGGCGGATTGGCCGGGGAATAGGTTCCGGCAACGGCAAAACCTCGGGACGTGGGCACAAGGGTCAAAAGTCCCGGAGCGGTTATAGCCGAAAGCGCGGTTTTGAGGGCGGCCAGATGCCACTGCATCGTCGTTTGCCCAAGAGGGGGTTCAATAACGCTCGTTTTGCCAAACCTGATTGGACAACAGTCAATCTCTCAGATTTCGACTCCTTCGATAAAGGCTCCACCGTTGGGCTGAAGGAACTCCAGGCAAAGGGTCTGGCAGGCAAAGCCGGCAGGGGGCTAAAGGTTCTTGGCAACGGAACCATAGAGAACGCATTAACCATCGTGGCCGACTGCTTTTCGGAATCGGCAAGGCTCAAGATTGAGCAGGCCGGCGGCAAGGCTGAGGTGAATTGATATGGGATTTGTTGAAACTCTCCGCAATGCTTGGCGAATTGATGATTTGCGAAAAAAAATGATGTTTACAGTGTTTATTTTGGTGATTTATCGGTTTGGTGCGGGCATATTTGTCCCATTTCTTGACACAGAAACGTTTGCCGCATCCTTCAGAGGGGCTTTGGAAGGCTCAGTGCTAGGTCTGCTGGACATGATGAGCGGCGGCGCGTTTTCCACCGGTTCGATTTTTGCCTTGTCCATCCAGCCGTACATCAACGCATCAATTATCATGCAGCTGTTGACTGTCGGCATACCTGCCCTTGAAAGACTGCAAAAAGAGGGCGGTGAGGAGGGCAGAAAGAAAATCGCCGGGATTACTCGCTATCTCACGGTTGCATTGGGGGCATTGCTAGGTTACGGTAACTATACCCTGATGAGAAGCTTCGGTGCTGTGTCAGACACAAGCTTTTTTACCGGATTTATAATTGTTGTCACTCTGACCGCCGGATCTGCCTTTATTATGTGGATGGGTGAACAAGTCACTGAGCACGGAGTGGGCAACGGAATATCGATAATCCTGTTCGCGTCCATTGTTTCCCGCGGTCCTTCTATGCTAAATGCGGCAATCCAAGGCTTAGAAGGTGCACTGACCTGGCTAACTCTTTTCGGAGTAGTTGCGTTTGCCCTCGCCGCGGTGGCCTTTGTTGTCTATATCACAAGTGCTGAACGGCGCATTCCCATCCAGTATTCCAAGAGGATGATTGGCAGGAAGATGTACGGAGGGCAGAGTACCCATCTGCCGCTTAAGGTCAATATGTCTGGCGTTATGCCGATAATCTTTGCATCATCAATTGTATCGTTTCCGGCCACCATTTCCGCGTTTGTCTACGGCCTGAATCCTGACCAAAAAAACCCGGTTGAACGATTTTTTGGAAATGATACGTTTGCCTATGGGATTGTCTACCTCCTGCTGATTGTAGGCTTTAGCTACTTCTATCAGGCCATTCAGTTTAACCCGATAGAAATTGCAAATAATCTGCGTCAGAACGGCGGATTTGTGCCGGGCTTCCGTCCGGGAAAGCCCACTAGCGACTTTCTGAGGAAAACGCTGAACAAGATTACTCTTTTTGGTGCCATATTTTTAGGTATTATTGCTGTAATGCCAATTGCCATGAACGCCTTTATGAATGTACCGGGTCTGGCACTGGGAGGAACCAGCCTCCTAATCGTTGTTGGTGTGGCACTTGAAACGGTAAAAGCTATTGAGTCCCAAATGCTTATGAGGCATTACAAAGGTTTTCTTGAATAGAGGGTGACTTTCTATGACTATACTTTTATTGGGTGCCCCAGGATCGGGGAAAGGAACACAGGGTGTGGCGATTTCTGCTAAAATTGGGATACCGGTTGTTTCTACCGGGGATATGCTCCGGGCGGCTATGAAGGAAGGCACTGAAGCCGGATTGAAAGCCGAGAGCTATATAGAGTCGGGAGGCTTGGTTCCTGATGAGGTCGTTATTGAGATTGTAGGTATGCGCTTAGGGAATCCGGACTGCGAAAATGGCTATATCTTAGATGGTTTCCCGCGTACCATTCATCAGGCCGAGGCACTGATTGATGCAGGCTTAACGGTTGACAAGGCTCTTTTCATCAATGTTGAGGATCACATAATAGAAGAGAGAATGAGTGGGCGGCGTGTATGCCCGGATTGCGGAGCAACATACCACATCGAAAGCAAAAAACCGCGTAAAGAGGGTGTGTGCGATAAATGCGCCAGGGAGCTCATCCGCCGCAAGGACGATGCCCCCGAAACAGTTCAGGAACGGCTGAAGACATACCATGATCAAACTGAGCCGCTTTTGAAATTTTATGAGGATATGGGTATCCTGTACGAGGTGTGCGGGTGCAATGATGTCAGTGAGACAACCTCACGAGTATTTCAGGCACTCGGTATATGATAAGGGTAAAATCGCCTCGTGAGATTGAACGCATGCGTAGGGCGGGCAGAGTTGCCGCGCTGGCACTCAGAGCCGGGGGTGAGGCTGTGAGACCCGGAATGACTACCGCTCAGGTTTGCAAGGCAGTGTGCCGTGTCATTGAGAACCATGGTGCCGTACCCACTTTTTTGAACTACAGAGGATTTCCCGGAGGGTGCTGCGTATCGGTTAACGAGGAGCTTATCCATGGGATTCCGGGCAACAGGAAGCTCCGGGAGGGTGACATTGTGAGCATTGATGCAGGGGCCACCTTAGATGGTTATGTGGGCGACACGGCGGCAACGTTTCCGGTTGGATGTATTTCAGACCAAGCGGCGCGTCTGATAGAGGTTACAGAGGATTGCTTTTGGGCGGCGGCAGATAAGGCAAGGCGCGGAGCCAGAGTTTCAGACATTTCCAAAGAACTGGAAGGATACTCTAAACGCCAAGGCTTTGAGATAGTTAAACAGTATACCGGACACGGCGTGGGAAAAAGGTTGCATGAGGATCCCGAGATCCCCAATTTTTGGGATGGGAGCCGGGGAGCAAGACTGATTCCCGGCATGACCTTGGCGATAGAGCCTATGGTTAACTTGGGTTCGGAGGATGTTGAAATCCTCAGTGACGGCTGGACTGTTGTTACCACAGATGGGCAGTTAAGCTCGCATTATGAACACACACTTTTAGTCACCCAGGATGCCCCGGAGTTCTTGACCCTTTTGGAGGGATGATATGGAGATAGGTGATATTATTATCTCTCGTCAGGGAAGGGACAAAGGCAGGATAATGTTTATTGTAGACAATTGTCCTGACGGAAATGATATTTTCGTTGCTGATGGTCGGGCCAGAAGGATAGAGAAACCCAAGCGCAAGCGCAAGAAACATGTTTGGCAGTTAGCTTGTCCTCAGGTGGGTGTATCTGAAAAATTGCGAGCAGGGAAAAAAGTTACCAATTCAGAGCTTCGTAAGACTATTTCATCCATGAGACAGGAAATAGAACCGAAAACAGGCTGAGGCAAAGGAGGAAATTCATGGCTAAGGACGACTCAATTGAGGTTGAAGGTATCGTAAGAAAAACTTTGCCTAATGCCGAATTTACCGTTGAAATCAGCGGAGGGCATGAAATTAAGGCGCATCTTTCAGGCAAATTGCGGATGAATTTTATCCGCATACTTGAGGGGGATAAGGTCACCGTGCATATGTCACCCTATGACCTGACCCGCGGTAGAATTGTTTGGAGAAGCAAATAAAAAGAGCCAAGAAAAGGGAGTGCTGTCATGAAAGTTAGACCCTCGGTAAAACCGATGTGTGAAAAATGCAAGATTATCAAGCGCCACGGCAGAGTGATGGTCATTTGCATAAACCCCAAGCATAAACAGAAGCAAGGATGAGGATAATTGACAGTTGACAATTATCGGTAAAACAAAGCTTTTCCGTAAACGGAACACACAATTGTCAATTGTACATTGTCAATTGTACATTGTTATTGGAGGTGCCTTATATGGCTCGTATTGCCGGCGTAGATTTGCCGAATGAAAAACGAGTGGAGATTGGCCTGACCTATATTTATGGGATTGGGCTTACCACTGCTAAGAGAATCTTGGCGCAAACCGATATCAGCCCTGATATCCGAGTAAAAAAGCTCACCGAGGATGAGATTGCGCGGTTGCGTGGCATCATTGAGAAAGACCTCAAGGTAGAAGGTGATTTGCGCCGGGATGTTGCCATGGATATTAAGCGTTTGATTGAAATCGGCAGCTACAGAGGCCTAAGGCACAGACGCGGATTACCGGTACGCGGTCAGCGTTCCAAGACCAATGCGCGGACACGCAAGGGTCCTAAGAGGACTATTGCCAATAAGAAAAAGTAAGGGGGGATAAGCAATGGCTCAACCGAAAGCAAAACGTGGGGTGAGGAATCGCCGCCGCGAGAAGAAAAACATAGAGCGCGGTGAAGTGCATATCCGCTCTTCTTTCAACAACACCATGATAACAATCACCGATGTTAAAGGAAATGCAATTTCCTGGGCTTCATCCGGAGGTCTGGGGTTCCGCGGAAGCCGGAAGTCAACGCCTTATGCGGCGCAGACTGCCGCAGAAACCGCCGCCAAAGCCGCCATGGAGCATGGACTTAAAACAGTAGAGGTTTTTGTCAAGGGTCCCGGCTCGGGGAGGGAGGCTGCCATTCGGGCTTTGCAGACAGTCGGCTTGGACGTGACCATGATTAAGGATGTAACACCGATTCCGCACAATGGTTGCCGTCCGCCCAAGAGACGGAGAGTGTAATCCGCAGTAATTCTAAATGCTGGGAAAATTAGTGTGATTGCACACAAAATAGGATTGACAGAGGGTGTGGCTGTAATGTTATGGCTCACCGCAGATACAGAATGATTTGCGTATAACGCAAAATAGGAGGGAAATTTATGGCAAGATATACCGATTCGGTGTGCCGTCAGTGCCGCCGTGAAAATCAAAAGCTCTTTTTGAAGGGCGATAAGTGCTATTCCGAAAAGTGCTGCGTATCGCGCCGCCCCTATCCGCCCGGACAGCATGGTCAGGGGAGGAAAAAACCTAGCGAATACGGAATACAGTTGCGTGAAAAGCAGAAAGCCCGCCGATATTATGGGGTTTTGGAGGGTCAGTTCCGCAAATACTTTAATATGGCAACAGCCATGGGTGGGCAGACAGGCGTTAATCTGCTATCCCTTCTTGAGCGTAGACTGGACAATGTGGTTTACCGGATGGGTTATGCTATGAGTCGGCCCGAGGCACGCCAGCTTGTAAGTCACGGACACTTCATGGTAGACGGTCGCAGAGTTACCGTACCGTCGTTTTTGGTCAAACCGGGCATGGTAGTCGCTGTCAGGCAGAAAAGTCGGACGCTTGAGAAGTTTAAGTTCCTATTTGAAGCGAATGCCTCTCATCCGGTTCCCAATTGGATTTCGCCGGACCGTGATAAGCACCAGGCTTCCATCACTGCCCTTCCGACTAGGGAGGATGTTGATTTCCCGATTGAAGAGCAAATGATTGTCGAGCTGTACTCCAAATAGTAGTCCTCACACTGGAACCAGCTGTTTTCAGACTATAAAAAAGGAGTGTTTTCATGATAGAAATGGAAAAACCTCGCATCGAATGTGTGGTTGACGGTGATTATGAATCTTACGGTAAGTTTGTTGTTGAACCGCTGGAGTGTGGTTACGGAACTACCTTGGGGAATGCTTTGCGGCGTATTCTTCTGTCAAGCTTGCCGGGAACGGCAGTTACTGCGGTAAAATTTGCAGGAGTTCAGCATGAATATTCCGCAATTCCAGGAGTTAAAGAGGACGTTGCGGAGATTGTCCTCAACATAAAGGGCATAGTCGCTCGTATGCACGGAAGAGAATCCAAAACAGTTTTCATCGAAGCACATGGTCCCTGCCAGGTCACTGCGGGAGATATCAAGGGCGACAGTGATGTTGAAATATTAAATCCCGATTTGCACATTGCCACACTTGCAGAGGATGCTCGTCTTAGCATGGAGATGACCATGAACCATGGCCGCGGATATGTAGGCTCTGAGCAAAATAAACCCTCACAGACCATAATCGGGCTGATTCCGGTGGACAGTATTTATACGCCGGTGCTGAAGGTCAATTTTTCAGTGGAAAATACTCGCGTTGGAAATGTGACAGATCTTGACAAATTGACATTGGAGGTTTGGACGGATAAAACCCTCTCGGCGAAGGATGCGGTTTCTCTTGGTGCTAAGATTTTGACTGATTTATTGAAGGATTTTACCGTTTTAAATGCCGAAATAAGCAGTCAGGATACAGTAGTTTCCAAGTACGTGGATCCGCGCGAGAGGATTTTGGAAATGTCTATTGAGGAAATGGATTTGTCGGTGCGTAGCTTCAACTGTCTGAAGCGTGCTGGAATCAATACGGTCGATGATTTATTGAGCCGTACGGAGAATGATATGATGAAGGTCCGCAACTTGGGCCGCAAGAGCTTGGAGGAGGTTATGTTGAAATTAAAAACCATGGAGCTCGGACTTCGTCTTGAATAAAGATTTGTAGGAGGTAAAAATAATGCCGGGAGCAAGAAAATTGGGCCGCCCCACCGCGCATAGGCTGTCTATGCTGAGGGGCTTGGTTACTGCCGTATTAGAAAAGGGTAAGATAACCACAACAGCAACGCGGGCGCAGGAAACGGCTATTTTAGCGGAAAAGATGATTACCTTAGGAAAAAAAGGTACAGTTGCCGCACGGCGTCAGGCAATGAGATTTATAACCAAGGAAGATGTGGTGAAAAAGCTTTTTGGGGAGATCGCCCCTGCTTTTGCAGAGCGTAGCGGCGGTTATACTCGTATGACTTTATTAGGTCCTCGCAGAGGGGATGCCGCTGAAATGGCAATGCTAGAAGTCCTTGACGAAAAAACCGAAATTTTTTCAAAATAAGGGTTGACAAGCTCGAAAAATGATGTTACAATTTGTAGGATGTTGTGAAGGGAAGACAGTTCTCTGCACGGCAAATTGAAGTGTAAGGAGGTTAAACTGATGAAAGCTACTGGAATTACAAGGAGAATTGACGAGCTTGGTCGCATTGTTCTTCCCATCGAATTACGTAGAACTCTCGGCATCAGCGAGAGGGATTCGCTGGAGATTTTTGTGGAAGACGGCAGAGTTGTTTTGCAAAAATATGAACCGGCTTGTACTTTCTGCGGGAATTCCGGGAACATGATAGATCACATGGACAAAAACGTCTGTGGTGCCTGTGTATCGTTCCTGAAAAGCCAATAATTCTGCAGAAGTGAAAAGACCGCACTCACATCGTTCGTGAGTGCGGTCTTTTATTTTAAGCCTGAATGTTAGCTCTTAGGGAGAAGCTTGACCGGGTTTTTCTGCTTGCCGTTTTTTATAATTTCAAAATGAAGATGACCGCTACCCGAAGTGTTAAGCAGAGAGGTTTCCCCTATTGCCCCGATGACATCGCCTGGATTGACCCACTGACCTTCAGCTGCATTGGCGGGATGCTGGAGATTGCCGTACCGGGTGACATAGCCGTTATGATGGTCAATGACAACCATGGTGCCATATTGCCTGTCTTGCAAAACCTCGGTAACGTTGCCTGGGGCGGAAGCTAAAACATTTGTGTCAGGCACGGCCTCAATGTCAATCCCTGAATGCGTCCGAAAATCCTGCATATTTGAGTTAAATACCATTTTGGTGCCGGTGTACTCCCGGCTTATTGCACCCATCACCGGCCAGAAAAATCCTGCCTGGGGGTTTTCCTTTTTTTGTGGCACTGGGGTTGCTTTTGGCTTGGGTGATGCCTTGGGCTTAGAGTCAGGGATTTCTGCCGGCGCGGCAACACCCATGTCGGGACCTGGATCTTGCTCATCAACGATGATGTCCTCCGGCCCAGAGAGTGCCTGCGGCGCGGGTGTTTCGAGTTGCCGTGAGGCAGCCTCATCTGCCGGTGTTGGCTTTGCTGGTGCCAATGAGGGTTGCCCGAAAGCAGATGCCGGGGAAGGGGTAGGTATATTGCTTAGTGTAAGACCGTCAGTGCCTGAGGGATTCTCCCCGCGGAAAAAGAGCATATATCCCGATGCACCTATTGCCGCCAAACAGAGAAAAAGTACCGCGTAAAATCCTTTGCCTGCCATAAAGTTCAAGAATCCTTGTGGTCCGCCTTGCTTTTTATTGTTCATAATTAAAGCACCTCCGAGGAATAGTATGACCCAAGAAAAAGGTGCTTATACATATTTTAGCAAGGACAATCTATAAAATTTTTCAGCACAATTGACAGCCGCGATTTTTTATGCTAGACTTTATCGCACTATGTGTAGGAGGTATGGTGAACACAGCGCGGCAGGGAGGAGGATTTTAGTGCAGGGAAAATTAAATGGAATCACCTTATTTTTTCAAAAGAAATACACCGTTGAAATTTGCATCTTCATCAGTGCCTTTATTGTTTTTTTCTCTTTTTCAAATCACCCGGATTTTGTGTTTTACAACAATTTTTCCTATTTAGCTGACAGTATGCTTAGCGGGCGATTGGATGTCAGCCTGCCATCTTATTTGGAATCAACAGAATTTGGCGGACGGCAATTTGTACATTTCGGCCCGGGGCCGGCACTGCTTCATCTCCCATTTATTATAATATGGGGGATTGACGGCTTCAACACCCTTTACTTAGGATTATTACTTGGTGCCTCAAATGCCGTGCTATTCTATCTGATTTTAAAAAATTTAAAGATAGGGGACATAAAAGAACGCCTTTGGTTTACGTCATTTCTTATGTTCGGCACGGTCAACTTTCACCTAACATCCCTGGTTACCTCTTGGTCGCTCGGGCATATATCCATGCTGTTCTTTGTGTTTTTTGCGATTTATTTCCTTACTGTGCCATCGGCTAAAAACCAATTTTTGAATTTATTTCTGAGCGGGTTGTTCTTCGGGTTGGCAGTAACCTGCAGGATGTCGGCATTATTAGGGGTAATATTCTATTTGGGCTACATATTTATTCGTAAAAAGGAAAGGCTGTGGCAAAGCATATCCTGTTTTGTGGCTGGCATGTCGATTTTCGGGGCGTTGTATATGCTGTATAATTGTGCGCGGTACGGCACTATAACCGACCAGAGCTATACCTTGGTGTTTTTTAAGGACAGCTTACGTCACCTATACGATGAGCTGCAGGCTCAGCCTCCTGAATCCCACTTAGATTACCTAAAGGAGCTTATCTCTCTGCACGGCAAGGGTTTTCATATAAAGCATATACCGGAAAGCTTAAAATATTTGTTCTTGGTGCCGCCTAAGGTCCAATCCGATTTCCCATTTTTGGTTTTTGAAATATGGGGGACAGCTTTAACCTTTGTTTCCCCTGCCTTGTACTTTGCAGCTTCGGCATGGTGGAAAAAATCCGCTGAACAAAAGATCGTTGCTTGGCTGTTGTTAGCCTCAGCTACTGCAATAGCTGTACCCTTCATGCTTTTCTGGGCGAACGGTGCCGCTCAGTTCGGAATGCGGTACTCTATGGACTTCATGCCTTATTTGATCCTGCTCTCCTGTATGGGGCTATTGCCTCTCCGGCTTTATAAAAAAGGGGTTATTGTAATTTCAGTTGCGGTATGCACTATATGGGGAGTGGTTCTGTGGAATTAATTAAGCAAAACAACCTCTATCTACAGAGCTTACTGCCATAATTGTCAACATATGCATTCAAAAATTCTCCTTTTACCTATTATAATGACATGAAAGGGGATGGGGGTTATGTTAGATGCGAAAATTGTAGGCAAAGTAATTCAGCATTACCGTAAGGCTAAAGGGTTGTCGCAAGAGGTGTTAAGTGGGTTGGCTAATATATGCAGGACGCATCTGAGTTCGATAGAACGAGGAGGGCGGAAGCCGACACTTGAAACTCTTTATAGAATTAGCCTGGCCTTGGATGTTAGTGCAAGCGAATTGATGAAGGACATTGAGCAAGAGATGAAAAACCTGTCTAGTGATAGGCCGTAAGGAGAACATGTCATGGATTGTATATTCTGCAAGATCGCCCAAGGGCTTGTGCCCTCCCAAAAGCTTTATGAGGACAGCAGCATAGTTGCGTTTAACGACATAAACCCTGCCGCTCCAGTTCATATTTTAGTTGTACCCAGAGAGCATATTCCCAGTGCCGCCGCCATTCGCGAAGGTCACTACGCGCTCATGGGTCATATTTGGACTAAAATCCCTGTCTTGGCGAAGAAACACGGATTGGAGCAGTTCAGAGTAGTTACCAATGCCGGGCAGCATGCCGGGCAGACTGTGGAGCATCTGCATTTTCACATTCTCGGAGGACATAAGCTGAATGCCGCGCTGGGTTAATCTGCCGAACATCATATTCATACTGTTGCTTGCGTTTGCGGCAGGCCTCTCGGTGTGGCGTTATCATGCCATGCCCGGGAGGGTTGCATCCTATCTCACCCAAGACGGCGATGAAATTGAGCTACGTCTGCAAGCTGCCGGATATGTTGCCTCAGGGGCATACGGTTTTCAGATTCCAGTCAGCTTAAACGGTGCAGCAGGGGTTATGTATTTCAGGGAGGAGCTTATCGTTGAACCTGGTGATTACATAACTGGGGCATTTTCGGTAAAGCCGCTCAAAAGGAGTACTCAGCTTTTTAAGGCTACGGCAAAGGGTGAGATAAAAACAGAGAAAAACCCCGACAGCCGCTACTGGGCAGTCAGGCTGTCAAGGAAAATCAAGGACCGGATACATCTTCTCTTCCAAGAGGACTCAGCAACACTTTTAGCGGGGATTCTAACCGGGGACAAATCGGGACTCTCGTCTGAAGTAACAGAAAATCTTTTTGGTAGTGGAATGAGCCATGTTGCCGCTGTGTCAGGCCTGCATATTTCAGGCCTGGCGGGCTTTCTTACTCTGATTTTAGGTCCCCGCCGGAAATATACTGTGTTCCTGGTATTGCCTATTATTTTCATATACATAGCTGTAACCGGGTTTACCCCCTCCGCCATACGCGCCGGGATTATGCAGGGAGTATTTCTCGGCGGGGTTCTGCTGGGGCGAGAATACAGCTCGTTCATGGCACTGTTTTTGGCCTTCGCAATTCTCTGCTGCAAAAACCCCTATATGCTGTTTGAGCCGGCATTGCAGCTTTCCTTTACTGCAACATTGGGTCTTTTATGCTTCGCCTCCCGCTGGCATAAGGCTCTGATGCGAAGGGTATGCCCTTCCCGGGAAACGCATAAATTTTTACGAAAAATCCACAATTTTTGGACATCTGCATTAGCCTCATCCTGTGCCGCCCTCGTTTTTTCAACCCCAGTAGCGGCATATTGGTTCGATGGGGTATCTCTGGTGTCGCCAATTGCCAACTTGTGCTTGCTCTGGTTGATTGGAATAATTTTTATTTTCGGAGTGCTCTCTGTCGCCGTTTCCTTTGTATTTTTTCCGGCAGGCTATTTCTTAGGCCAAATCACAGGCGGCGCGTGCTTTTTGTTCCGGGAAGGCATTGCCTTGTTTGCCAAGGTACCGTATTCGGTAATTTTCACATCACAGATATTTTTGATCGCATGGCTGATTTTTGTCTATGGGCTGTTTTTAGTTTTTCTTATTACCCGCCAATGGAAGCAGCAGGTGTGTGCCGCAATTTGCGGATTGGCCCTGTGCGTGGTGTTTACCGTGCTTGATGATGCCCGGTTCCGGCTGGAGATAACAGTTTTGGATGTAGGGCAGGGGCAGTGTATCGTTTTGCGTTCCGTTGGAAAAACTGCCGTAATCGACTGCGGAGGGGTTGGCGGGGCTGCCTCAGGAAGCCGGCTGTCCAGATTTCTCAAAAGCAGAAATGTTAGTGACACAGAGCTTCTGATTCTGACTCATTATGACAGGGATCATGTCGAGGGAGTGCCATCATTTTTATTAAACCATAACGCAGGCAGGATACTCGGGCCACGCCGGGACGATATGCCTGATGCTTTTAAGGCTGAGACTTTAGATCAGGAACACATTTACAGCCTTGGGGAAGCGCAAATTCGGCTGATTGCAGCGAGTTGGGATAAATCAGACGGAAACGAGGCGGGCCTAGTGTGCCAAGTATCCTTGGGGAATTTCTCTTTTTTAGTAACAGGCGATGTTTCCCAGCCAACCGAACGCTGGCTTTTGCGGTGTTTTGATTTGCCCTCCGGAGGGGTTATGGTGGCAGGGCATCACGGCTCTAAGCATTCAGCCTCGCAAGAGCTGCTCAATGCACTTTCGCCCAAGGCGGCAGTAATCTCATGCGGGGAAAACAACATATATGGTTTTCCTGAAAACGAAGTGTTAGCCCGCCTCTCTGAATCGGACACTGCCGTTTACCGTACCGACAGAGCAGGGAATATAACGATAAGGGTGCCATAAGCTTCAGCCCTCTGCCTCAAGCCCTCCATCGCCTGCTTCTCCTGCCCCGGCGGAGCCTGGGGCCGCGGATGCTGACGCTGGGGTGTCCGTGACAGGCGGACCAGCGGAGAGCGAGGAGGGCATCATCTGGAGCTGCGCTTTGGCCAAGGCAAGTGCCTGCACCTGAGCCTCTATTTCGGCTCTGCTAAGCCTGGTTATAGGTCCCAGAGGCTCCTCCTTGGAGTCCTTTGCATCCTTTAGGTACATTTTTTCGCGGCGTTTGCGCTCTATAATTTTACGCTTCAATTCAGCCTCTATTTCCTTTGCCAGCTGTTCAAGCTCTTTTTTTTCGGCGTTTTTCTGCCTTTGGCTGGTCATATCCTCTTGATTGAGGTCGGAGATTTTTCTTTGGGAGCGTGAAATTAGCTTGTTAATCCGCCTGATGGCAGCCAGAGCCGCCCGTGACTGAGCCGGGTCGTCCGACATAGCCGCCGTAATCAGATCGGATAAATTTTCAAACGCCTCGGAGAGTATTGCCCGGATCTCGCCCTGATATTTGGCGGAAACCAGCCGGCGCGTTAATGCCCCCGACTTATCCGGCACCTTGCTGCCGGAGGAGGTGTTGTGTGGCGCGGCCTCAGGCCTTGAATAAAACATACCCTTATCCTCGTCCGTCCGGGAAAGGATTCTTTTGGAAAATTCTAATATATCCTCCTGCTGAGATAATATATCCGCCTGGGGTATCTTCTCTTTGCCTGCTGCTTTGCGTGCCGCTGGCGTATCCGCCGGTGGCATCGTCTGTGAAGATATTCTCATGTCAACCATCTCCTTTCGACTTATCTAAATATTATATCGTATTGAAAGGGGTGACTCTTGAGGGGAAATTTTCTTTTTTTTATTTCACTGTTACCCTGAACACCTTAGAAACTCTGTTTTTACTGCTTTTGCCCACGGTGTGGGTAACCCGGCAGCGGTAAAATATTCTGCCTTTTTTCTTTGTGGAAGGCTTGTAAGAAGTCTTCTTTGCCTTGCCTTTGATATTTTTAAAGCCGCTTTTTTGTTTTTTGCTTGCCTGCCACTGATATGTAAGCTTGCCGCCCTTGCCCATGTTTTTGACCTTGATTTTCAGCGTTAGCTTTTTCTTTCTCTTTACACTGATTTTGGTTTTCTTAGGGCTGGTGACCTTGGGCTTTACCGCCTTTGCCGCCGTGTCCGGCTTCTGGGTTGTGGTCTTGGAGGTGTCTGATGAGTTTTGCTGCGGCAGGCTCCATCTGGCGTAAACAATTGTGTCGGATGAAACAGCAGAAGCAAAATTATATACTTTTGTATAATTCGGATCCGCATACCAACCGGCAAAATCAAAACCTTTTTTCACAGGAACAGCAGGTCTTATAGCCTGGCTGCTGCCAATGTAATACTGGCTTGCAATATTACTTCCTCCTGAGGTATTAAAGGATACTTTGTGAAGCGTTTCCTCATTGCAGGATACCACCATAGCGGGAACTATCCCTTCCCCTGTGGGAACACGGACAGCTCCACCAACCTTACCCATAAAGCTTACACCGGTTACATTTCCATAAAGCTCGCCTGCTGTTCTGGTCAGATAGCCTATCATATCCTTGTAAGCACTTCTGCCAACAAGAGGATCCTTTTGCCCGCCCATAGCCCAGGCGTAATCTGATCCAACCCTTCTGTGCTGCACACAGGTGCCGGTTGTCTGATTTAAGCAGTGACCGTATTTTTCAGTCTCTAAGTCACTGTATGACAGCAGGAAAATCTCGTCTTGCGTGTCCTCTCCGCTTGATACCTTAGATGCGGGGTAGTTTTTGTTTTCTAAATATGTTTCTTGAATATACTGTGCCTGGTTCGTATTAAACGCCGCGGTGAGAAAATTTTTAGAATCAGCAGAGTAGCTGCCGGTGCCGTTCAGCCATGCACGCACAGTGCTGGTTTCCCATTTTTCAGAGGTGCCTCCTACTGCCCGGAATTTTTGAGTGTCCAGCACATTTTCTGCCGCTAGGAATGCCTTGCCGTTTTCTATTTCCAGCACTCTCCACCTGATAGGCTCATACCTAAAATAGAGATAGGTGAGTTCCTTCCAGTCGAAGTAACCATCAGAGTTTGGTATCTCACTAGCCATGTCTTTATGCAACCTTCTGTATTTCACCCCATCTACCACTGCATTCCCATTGCTGTCGTAATAAGCGTATATAATATTTGACGTGAGGGCGGCACCTAACACCCGCGATTGAGGATAATGCCCAAAATAAACATAGCTGAAGGAACTCTCGTGGGTTCCGCCATTAACATGGGTAGAGTCAGCCGGCAGCGGGTTTTTGATTTCGCCCAATGAATCCGGCACCTCGGCAGACAATATTTGGCACGGGGGGGTGGCCGGGAATGCAGATAGAATCGCGAGCGTTAGAATAAGCGATATAGTTTTTTTCATAGCAATAGCCTCCTTAAAATTCCGCTAAGCGGCAGCTGGGGCAATTGTAATATACTTGTACTGCTTACCGGTGCAGCATCCCTTGCAAACCCTAGTACAAACACCAATTAATTTAACATAAGCGATCCAACTGCAAAAGTACCATTGGGGGGTATTAAAATATTTTAATCACTATGCCAGGTTTAAGTTTAATGGGGGTTGACAAGAGCCAAATCATTGTGTTACACTTCCGACAGGAGTCCCGGGTGTGGCGCAGCTTGGTAGCGCGCTTGAATGGGGTTCAAGAGGCCGCAGGTTCAATTCCTGTCACTCGGACCAGACAGAAAGCCTTGAAAACACTAGAGTTTTCGGGGCTTTTTGCTGTTATTAAGTGGCTCGTGCCAGAGGGTCAACTTCTCGGTTCGTACCCCTTAACACCCCGTTATACCGGGTCATTTGAGACCAAACTGAGACCAGACCAGCTAATTGGTCTCAAATATTTCTGTATCCCTTACGACTCTAGGTTAGACCCGCTCTTTGTGTACCTGCAATCATGCCGCCGTGGAGTTCCCCTACGATATTGGCTACGCCGTCAAAGACTTCGGGAAGAACATGGCTGTACGTCCCAAGTGTAGTCTCAATGTCCCTGTGACCCAGCCCTGTCCCATTAGACATTTAAAACACAGCGTAAAGCTCCGCCCTCGGTTTCTTTTTTTAGCGTAAGGACTCTATGTCGGCAGGGGTTAGACCGGTATCTTCAATGATTTCTTCTATCGGTCTGTTGCGTCGCAACATTTTTTTTGCAATAGCAAATGCTCTTATAGTTTCACCCTCAGCCCTACTCTCCTCAATCTGCAAAGTCCTCTCATGTGCTTGCAGCATTTCCTCTTTATTCCAAAGAATAAAGTTATGCCGTGTCTCTTGGTCGGCGTTGGCGAATTCGTAGCCGTTTAGAAACTGCCCGAATGGTGGGTTACTTTGTTCAAATCTTTGCAATTCCGGTGTCATGTCAACAACCTCCCGTAAAGTTTTATTTTCATCCTGAGCACGGACAATAGCTGTCATCCAACAATGAAGCGGTTTGGTGAAATCCGGTGTGATTCTGCGGAATTTTGGTAGTTCAAGATTATGCGTTTGATGGTGCTTTTCAGCGATTTCATAGGGTGACTCTCTGTAAACCGTTTCTATCACTTGGTGAAAATTCTTTCCGTTTTTCCGTTGGTCAAAGTTTAGGATGTTCACTGAGATTACCCGGGGCATTTTCCCTGCTATCATCGCCCATTCATCGCCTCGTTGGATGTTGCGGGTCAGGGGATCCATTGCGTAGACCAGAGACCGTGTGTTAATCGAAAGCTGTTTGGAGAGCTGTACTTCCAGCAGCACGACTTCATCGGCAGCGGTTCGAGCCAATATGTCTAAGCGAAACCCACAGCCTGCGCCTCTGGGTTGGAACTCTTGTGTTTTCATATCAACGATGGTGTTGATCGGTTCGTCGCCGCTGTCTTGCAGAATATCGTTGGCCAGACCGTGCATTGCCAAGCCGCCGGCTTTTGCGGAACGGAAAATATACCCGAGTGTCGGGTCGGCCAATGGCGGCAATGGGCTGCCATCGTCTATATCGTTAGGAAAATTCTGTTTTTCTTTGTCCATGTGCATACCTCGCTTACCCTATACCTCTATTATACACCCTGGCTCCAAAAATGTCAAGCCAACCGAACATCCCACTCTCACGTCATTCTAATTTTAGGAGAGATTTTCCAAGAACGCTTTAAGATTGAGAACATCGAAGAGATTGCGTTTCAAGATACCGGACATAGAATTGCGGCTTTGGGTTTTGGCTTTGTAGCTTTTCGCAAGATTCAATGCGATTTTTCGCATGATGTTGAGGAGCTTTTGCACATTCATGTCCCAAACGCGAGTTTTGTCTTCCGCAAAATGAACATCAAGCAACCAGTGCATGGCCTCCAATCCCCATTCCAAACGTGCGTGTTTAAGCAAATCCCCGGCAGTCAGCTTACGGCTTGAAATGAAATAATGCCATTCATCTGTAACCCCTTTGTTTGTGGTGAACTGCGTATGTATTGTTCCGGTACAAGCCAAACCCGCCCATTCTTTTTTGCTGTGAAGCCAATCTATATCATGGCTTACACACGCCGTCCGCTTCTCTATTCTTTCCCGGTTCTTTTCGAGTGTTTTGGATGTATCCATTGTCGCTCTCAGGCTATCGTCCTGTACATAATCTTCTATATCTTTTTCAAGGGTTTCCTGATTGCCTTTTACGCTCAATATGTAATCTGCTTTCGCTTTGACAATTGCCCTTGCTGTTTCTTTTTGGCAATACAGGGCATCCGCTACGACAATACAGCCTTCAATCTGCAATAACTCTATCAGGTTACGTA
>Ga0099364_10001566_pt1 | contig 37328 bp, 31 predicted proteins | sample TergutTh196P3_FD_73070 | JGI IMG/M metagenome (GOLD analysis project Ga0099364, IMG submission 73070) | Microcerotermes parvus P3 segment gut microbial communities from Pointe-Noire, Republic of the Congo - Th196 P3 | ecosystem: Host-associated > Arthropoda: Insects > Digestive system > Gut ... | reverse complement strand
CGGGGCCGTCGGTGCTTCCGCTGCCCGTTTTGGAGCAAGCAGCCTCCGAAATGACGAACTACCGCGGTTCCGGCATGTCTGTCATGGAAATGAGCCACAGGAGCAAAGTGTATATTGAGATTTTCGAGGAAACTAAGGCTAAGCTAAAACGCGTCATGAAAATTCCTGATACCCACGAAATCCTCTTTATTGCAGGCGGCGCGACGATGCAGTTTTCGGCAATACCGCTAAACCTCATCGGGAAAACCGGGAAAGCCGACTATGCCGTGACAGGGAATTTCTCGGGCTTGGCCATGAAAGAGGCGAAAAAATACGGCGAAATTAACATAGCGTGTTCGTCCGAGGATAAAAACCACACATACATACCTGAGCAGGAGGCTCTAAAGCTGTCCGGTGATGCATCATACTTCCATTATTGCTCAAACAACACAATTTACGGCACCGAATGGCAGTATGTTCCGGATACGGGAGTCGTCCCGCTGGTATGCGATATGTCATCAAACATCCTGTCGAAGCCTGTAGATGTCTCAAAATACGGGCTGATATACGCCGGGGTGCAAAAGAACATGGCTCCTGCCGGAGCGGCAGTCGTAATATTGGACAAATCACTTGCGGGCAGCGAGCATCCGCTGACTCCAAAGCTGCTTAGCTATAAGATTATGATCGACTCCGATTCCATGAGCAACACACCGCCCTGTTACACAATCTATATGCTTGGGCTGGTTCTGAACTGGCTGGATGCTCAAGGCGGAACTGAAGGCATGGAGAAGATCAAGACTGAGAAAGCAAAGTTTCTGTATGACCTGCTTGACGATAGCAAAATGTTCGTAGGCTGCGCCTCGGCCGCCGCGCGTTCCGACATGAATGTCACGTTTCGAACCACTAGCGAGGAGCTTGACTCGCAGTTCATAAAAGAAGCCACAAAGGCGGGGTTCGTTAACCTCAAAGGCCACAGGAACGTAGGCGGAATGCGCGCCTCGATATACAACGCTATGCCAACGGAAGGCGTTAAGAAACTTGCGGAGTTCATGCGCGATTTCGAAGCAAAAAATTAGGAGGATAGTCAATGTACAAAGTTAAAATACTAAACAATATCAGGTCTTCGGCGCTTGAGAACCTTGAGAGTTCGAAATACGAAGCGTCAACGGAAATCGAAAACCCTGAAGCGATAATTCTCCGCAGCGCGAAACTGCACGATATGCAGTTCAACCCCGAGCTACTTTGCATAGCCAGAGCGGGCGCAGGCGTCAACAATATTCCCATAGACCGCTGTGCGGAAGAGGGCATTATCGTGTTTAACACGCCCGGTGCGAACGCAGAGGGCGTAAAGGAACTTGTCCTAGCCTCTATGTTCCTGAGTTCCCGGGACATCCTCGGGGGAGTCGAATGGGTAAAAACCATAGCGCAGCAGGGCGATGAAGTGCCGGCTTTGGTCGAAAAGCAAAAAGCGAAATACGTCGGCCCCGAGATTCTCGGGAAAACGCTGGGGGTTGTCGGGCTCGGCGCGATTGGCGCCAAGGTAGCCGGGGCCGCGAATGCGCTTGGCATGAAAGTATACGGATACGACCCGTATATCTCAGTCGAAGCCGCTTGGAAGCTGTCCTCGGATATTATCCGGGCCGGAGACCTCGACACCATCTACGGCAATTGTGACTACATATCGCTGCATGTGCCGTATATTAAAGGCACCACGCATCATTTCATAAACAAGGAAACCATCGCTAAGATGAAGCAGGGCGTCCGCATCATCAACATCTCGCGCGCGGAGCTTGTGTGCGACGACGATATGCTCGAAGCTCTGGCATCCGGCAAAGTGTCGTGCTATGTGACAGATTTCCCGAATGGAAAGACAGCCGGGGCATCTGGCGTCATTGCAATACCGCATCTGGGCGCGTCAACGCCCGAGAGCGAGGAGAACTGCGTGACAATGGCTTGCGCTGAGATAGCCGAATACATCGAAAATGGCAATATTATCAATTCGGTCAATATGCCCGGGGCTTACATAGCGCGCACCGGAGACCCGAGGGTCTGCGTCATCCACGACAATGTTCCCGAGATGATAGCAAAAATAACGGCAGCGGTGTCGTCGTTCGGCGTCAACATCGAAAACATGGTCAACGCGAGCAAAAAAGGCCAGGTTCCCTCGTACACAATGTTCGATGTCAGCGCCCTCCCCGATGGGATGGCTGAAGCGATTAAGGCAATCAGCGGAGTAACAAGGGTGAGGACGCTTTCCTAGAGTTTAATGTTTAGAGTTTAGAGTTTAGAGTTTAAAGTAGAGGTAATATGACAATCAACGTGCTTGCTGTTGGTGATGTTGCGGGGAAGGCGGGGCTTGAGTTCCTGGTTGAAAAACTGGGCGGAGTCAAGAAGTTTTACGATATCGCATTCACTGTGGTCAACGGCGAAAATGCTGCGGGGCTCGGGGTCACGCCGGATAATGCGCGGGCGATTTTGAATGCGGGCGCTGATGTGATAACGCTTGGGAATCATACATGGGGTGTCAGGGCGATTAGAGAGTACTTGAACAATTGCCCGAACATACTAAGGCCATCTAACTTCGCTCCTCATGTGCCGGGGCGCGGCTGGGGCGTATTTGAGACCCCGTTTGGCAGCATCTGCGTTGTAAGCCTGATTGGCCGCCAGGACATGCCGCCTGCCTCGCCTGTCAGCGATAACCCGTTCTTTGAGATTGACAGGATACTCAGGCAGGTTGACACGAACACTGTCCTCATAGATTTCCACGCCGAAACCACGAGCGAAAAGCTCGCGCTGGCGTATCACTTAGACGGGCGGGTAACGGCTCTGTGGGGCACGCACACCCACGTCCAGACTTCCGACTGCCGGGTTTTCGCCGGCGGTATGGGGTATATTACCGATTTGGGCATGACAGGCGCACGTGAGTCCGTCATCGGCATGAGCGCGGAGCTATCCATATCCCGTTATCTGGGCAACCCGCCCGAACGCTTCGAGAGCGCGGAAGGCCCTGCAAAGATCGAGGGCGCAGTGTTCGAAATAAACCCCATCACAGGCAAATGCGTTAGCGTGGAAGCGGTTAGAGTTGAGAGTTGATTAAAGCGAGTAAGCCTGTAAGCCGGATTCTGTCTTGGACAGCCATCTGTCTAGGCCCATCGTTGCCAATGGGCTCAAGCCACCTCCTAAGAGCGGCCGGGCCGGCCTGTTGCTCTTTCCACGGTGTTGCTCCGGATAGAGTTTACAGCGGCGGACCGTTCCCGGCCGCCGGGTGAGCTCTTACCTCACCTTTCCACCCTTACTCGTCGCTCCCGCAGGGACTGCGCTCCGTTTCCGCCGCCGGGCTGCGCCCTTTGGCGAAAACTACGCTGCGTCACTGCGTCGCTCCTCTCCGATGCGAACCCGCTTCGCCGGGCTTCGCATCGGCTCGCGGCACTCTTCCGACGGAGAACTGTCGGCAGTCCATGCGGGAGCGACGAGCGGTATATCTCTGTTGCACTTGTCCTAAAGTCGCCTTCGGCGGGCGTTACCCGTTATCCTTGCCCTGTGGAGCCCGGACTTTCCTCGTTAGACGCCTTTCGGCATGTCTCCCGCGGCTGCCCGGCTTACTCGCTGTCTGATAATATAGCATTTCCCGTTAAATGTCAAATAATTTGAAATTGCATGGAGCAATATTCCGCCGGTACCGTCATAAGGGATGTCAATGGAATTGTAAAAACAGTTACGCTTGAATATTCTACATTTTGGTGTATAATAGTAACTATTGCATAAAAAATTCAATATCTTGGGAGGTACATTATGAACGTGAAATTAAGGATTATTATTGGGTTGATTCTCGTGGCTGCGTTAGGTGTTCTTATGGGCATACTGATAATGGGGGAAATCAATTCTTCCGAAGCATCGCCAAGCGTGCTTATGATACTGCTGACAGCTGCTTCAGCTATTGCTATTGTGGCGCTTGCAGCGATTCTGGTGCGCTGGATAGCGAATAAGATATATTGGTATGAATGTTTGCTCGACAGTATTAAATTTCCCATAACGGTGACAGACATGAACAGGAAATGGACATTTGTCAACAAAGCCGTTGAGGATTTATTAGGGAAAAAACGCACGGAAGTATATGGACGGCCATGCTGTGAATGGGGTGCGGCAATATGCAACACAGATAACTGCGGCATCACTTGTTTAGAGCGCGGCAAAAACTCTACCACATTTGACCAGTTCGGCATGAACTTTAGGGTTGACACTAGCTATTTAACTGATAAAAAGAACAGAAAAATCGGTCATATTGAGTTTGTTCAAGATATAACCGAGATGACCCAAAGTCAGAATGCAGAAGCGACCTTAGTTGGCAAAATTGAACAGGTCAGCACATCATTTATATCCACATCAAAGCAAATATCAGACGGTTCCCAAATGCTTGCGCAAGGGTCAACACAGCAGACAGCTTCTATAGAGGTGTTATCAGACTCTATTGCAGATATAGCAGAAAAAACCAAGTCCAATGCGGGTACTGCGGCAAAAGCTGCCAGCCTTGCCGAGAAGATTAGAACAAATGCGGAAAACGGCAGCCGTCAGATGGATGAGATGATGAAGGCGGTAAATGATATAAATGAAGCAAGCGGGCAAATAAGCAAAGTTATTAAGGTAATAGACGATATTGCGTTCCAGACAAACATTCTCGCTCTTAACGCTGCTGTCGAAGCAGCCCGCGCAGGTCAGCACGGCAAGGGTTTTGCGGTGGTTGCGGAGGAGGTTCGCAATCTGGCAGCCAAAAGCGCGGAGGCTGCAAAGAATACCGGCAGTATGATAGAGAACTCTATAGAAAAAGCAAATCTTGGAGTGAGCATTGCAGGGGAAACATCAGGAAGCCTGGCGGAGATTGTTACGGGTATAAACGAAAGCAGTAAGCTTGTAGCCGAGATAGCGAAATCTTCGCAGGAGCAATCGTTGGCAATTGATCAGTTAAATGTCGGAATCGACCAAGTAGCTCTTGTGGTTCAGCAAACCAGCGCAACAGCCGAGCAAAGCGCAGCCGCTTCAACCGAAATGAACTCACATGCCAGTGAGTTAAAGGAGCTTATAGATGTGTTTGAAGAAAAGTTCCATGTCAATGCATCACAGCAGCATTAATGATTGACCGGCAATCATACCATCGGCGTGTCATGTTAGAAAATTATGCTTATTTATGGCAATCATGGTCGTTGGGCGTGAAACCAAGCAGCTTCTTCAGCCACTTTATGAACCTATGAGCCGGGTCGTGAAATAGGGTGCAGAATGTTATGCATATTATGATATGCACAATATAGTGGGTTATTTCAGTAGCGCCATGCTCGGATAAATCGAGGTAAACGAGGAATCCGAGCACGCCCAGCAGGGCAACCGTTAGCAAAATGCCTATAAGTCTCTTCATAAAACCATGCCTTTCACGATATTGTTTTTCTCCTAAATCTGTATGGCAGCTTTTCTTTGAATAAACTATATCATTATATAAACCAACAGTCAACAGGGTAAGCAGGGGTAAGCGGGGGGACGGTTCTCTTGCATGGTTTCGCTGTTGCTTTAACCATACAAGAGAACCGTCCCCCCTGCTTATCCCTTTGATGCATCTATAATTGTCTTACGGACGGCAGACTGTTATGCAATTCTCAGAACTATGCTGTGCGTAGCGCCCCATGAGTCCCTCGCTGTAAGTGTTACATTCCCGGAGATGCCCTTAGCAGTGACAAGGCCATTGTCGTCTACTGATGCCAGAGAAGCATTGCTCACTGACCAGCTGACACCGTCAGTCGAAGCACCCTCATCTACGATTAGCCCGAATTGATGGCTGCCGTTACGGGGCATTGCCACCATCGGCGCTGCCTGTGTGCCGTCCGACAGGGCAATTCTTAGGTTTTTAATAAGGATTATTTCCATGCTAAGGGTGGCGTTGTTCGCGTTGACCCCGCTTCCTGAGCCGGTCATGAATGAAGCAGCAGCTTCGCCAACAAGCCCGCCCAGCGATTCTTTCATATCGTCATCGATTATCCCGCCTAAAGCGTCGCCGCCCAGCATACCGAACAGGTCGATGCCAAATGCGCTGGTGAGTGCGCCTAGGGTGTTCCCGAGCGCGTTGACTACGGTGCTTTTGAGCAGACCGCCGAGCAGGTCGTTTGTGATAAGCGCGTTTGTGTTGATGTATATATCGTCAAGCACGCCGTTAAGCTCCTGCATAATCAGAGCCACCATCTCATCGGCGATCAAATCCGTGGTCGAGCCGTCTGCAAAGCCTGCCATAATTGCATCCACCCAAGGCTCCGTGCCAAGATTCCCCGACAGGAACGCATAGTATGCGTAGCGGGCTAAGTCAAATAGCGTATATTCCTCGTACAGCTCCACATGAATCAGCTCAGCAAGCACGCGCCCGAAGAGAGCGTTGACATACTCTTCGTCCGCGAGGAGGTCGTCCAGTTGCGGGAATGTCGGGTTGACAAGGTGCGTGCGCATATTGGCGTCGGTGATGTAAAGGTTGCCGATGCCGCCCAGCGCAGCCATCCTTATGCGGTTGTTGTTGAGCTCGTAGAACACGCGGATAAGCCCCATGACGTCAATGCCCTCCGATTGGGTGTTGGGAAGCGTCGTGCGCATCATGGTTATCAAGAAATCGCCGATATCGTTGCTCGTTGGGTTGCCGTCAGCATCCTCGGTAGGCAGCATGCTCTCGAAAAACGCGCGTGAACCTGTGTAGGTGTCGCCCCTGGTATTGGTGAACTCCGCATCCAAAAGGCCGCCTAGCAGCGAGGTCAGGTCTAAATCAAGGTAACCGCCGCCTATGAGCATCATCACGAGGCTGCTTGCGTCTTCCGCGTTGATGGTATTGTTGTAACCATATAAAGTAAGATCTGTAATCGGCTCCCCGGTCGCGGGGTCGGTATAGTCAATTGCCTTCAGCAGCGTTGTCGTAGTGTCTGCTGTCTCAAAGTAATTTCTGTCACTGTTTATACCCTTTGTTAATGAGGTGTACCTGACCGGCGACGGGTACGTTACAAGCGAGCCTGTCTGTATATCGTAGAGCGTGTTGCCGGCTTCGGTGTCAAGCTTGGAAATGCTCTGCGCGTGCATGTGGCCTGTGAAGATATAGCGGAGGCCTGCATCTGCGAGGACGGGGCCTGCGGTTTCGAAGTTATCGACCAGATAATCGGCGAACAGCGTTGTCTGCATGGAGAAATGGGGGATGATGCCGTGGTGCATCTGCGCGATTACAGTATCGCCGCGCTCTTTGGCTTCCGCTAACTGAACCAATATCCATGCCAGAAGCTCATCCGAGATGTTGCCGCCTGTTTCTTGAAAGTCAAGCCCCGAGCGTGTCGCATCTGCGCTGTATTTTGTGGCATCAATCGATATTAGCGTGAAACCGTCAGCCGGACGGGCAGCGTACGATAGCATCCCTGCTTTACCTGTCGTTGGTTCGAAATACTCGCTCGTCGCGTCTCCGTAGCCAAGACCGTCATAGATTTCTATGAACTGCTCAGGCGTGACCGATGGAGTCGGAACCGCAATGCCGCTTGAATAATCGAAAGCGTTGCGGTTGTTGATATCGTGGTTGCCGGGCACGACATATATGTTTGCATCCGGGAGCGCTTCTTGCAGCTCCGTGAGCTTTTCGGCTACGTAGCGGTGCGCTATTACCTCGCCGTCTTTCGTAAGGTCGCCGGGCAGAAGCACGACATCAGGGGCTTGCTCGACGATGTTGGCAAGGGCTGCGTCGAATATTGCCGCGCTTTCCGCGAACATCTTTCTGTCCGATGCCAGCGCTGCGGCTGCGGCTTGGCTATTGCTCCACATGGACTGAGGGATGACGTGAATGTCCGGAATGGTTGCGACTGTCAATGTTTTTACCGATTCTGCGGGTCCGGCTGCGAGGGCGAGCGCCGGGAGTAGGGTCAGCATAAGTGCTGCAACAAGCAGGGTTGGGATGATTCTCTTGCTAAACGCGCGTTTTAGGTTTTTCATAGTGCGATGCCTCCGGTTATTTAATATAGATTTGCGAACGAACACGCATTCGTCCACCTGTACATAATTTAGCAACATTATGTAAAAAGCACATTCGTCAAATCGTAAAATCTACATGAAATGTTTCCCTTGAACTATCATATGAAATCGCATATACTCCTAAGAGGCAAAATTCGAAGAAACACACTTGACGATACGCATAAAAAGGAGTATGATATGAAGTATTCCGAGTTAAAGAAAATTCTGAGGAAAAACGGATGCTACAAAACTAACGAGGGAAGCAACCATGAAGAATGGTTCAGTCCAATAACAAAAGAGCATTTCCCTGTCGGGAGGCATGGTAGCAAGGATGTACCCAATGGAACTTATAATGCGATATTGAGGCAATCAGGAATTAGTAAATAGAGACAGGAGTGGATTTACATGGCTAAGTATATATATCCCGCAGTATTTGAAGCAAATGAATTAGGTGGTTACTGTGTGTCTTATCCCGATTTAATTAACGTTTTTACGGAAGGCGACGACTTAAAACACGCAATGGATATGGCTGAGGACGTTTTATGCTTAATGCTATATGGCATGGAAAGAGACGGCAAAGAAATTCCGCCGCCTAGTCAAGTAAGCGATATTATGGCAAAGACAGACAGCATAGTAAACTTAGTCGCGTGCGATACAAAATACTATAAACATTATTTTGAAAGCAAATCGGTAAAACTAAACGTGACCATACCGCTTTGGCTGAAAGAGGCCGGCGAGAAAAAACAAGTGAATTTCTCGCAGATTTTACAAAACGGAGTTAAGGAGTATCTGCAATTGCAATGAGGAAACGCAAGACGGAACAGAAGAACCGTCCCCCTGCTTAGGGGTAAGCAGAAGAACCGTCCCCCTGCTTACCCCTGCTTAGTCAAGTATCGTATACAGCCTCGGGACGACCTCGGCGGGGTCATACGGCGCGAATGGCGCGCGGCCTGCGGGGATGTCGGGCAGGCGGGTGGTGAGGCCAGCCTCAAAGGCGGCAAGGCGTCCGTCGATGACTTCCTGATAGCCTGTATCTAAGTACTCCTGCACATACTCGGCATAGAGCCTGTCGAAGTCTTTTGGGTCGGCTTTTGTCAGCATCATGGAATACCAATGAAAAAGCGCATTAAGCTGAGCATAATCATAATAGTATTCTTCGTAATAAATAGTATGATTATGGTTAAAGACCATATGCGAGGTGATATCGGCGAAGATATACATGTCGCTATATATCAGCCCGGCATCGGCTGCCGCTTGCAGATAGTAATAGTTGTCAATCAGCTCCTGCGTGAAATCCTGCGGGAGGTTCTTTGGCGCCAACGCGGCAATTGTCTCCTCAATTGTCCCATGCATACGGACTTCCTCAACAATGCCCCAGTAATCCCGGTTGTTTGCAAAGCCCATCAGCATATCGCCTTGCTCCTCCCGGCTCATCATCTCGCGCATGCCGCCTTCATTGACTGTGTAAGTGACACCCTCCAGGCCCCATTGCATGTATTCGAGGACAGGCTCCTGAGCCATCCATTCCATATACATCCATGCAGCCCGAAGCTCGTCCGGCGTGGCGTAGTTACCAAAGCCCACAAAAAGACCGACGGGGCTTCCTGCACGCATTTGCGGGACTGTGCGGTAACCGAATGAGTCTGTCCAGGGGTCAAAAACCGTGTTATTATAGATTATCCCCAGCTCCGCATCCGGGTTGTAGTTATAGAATGCCTCAAGAAGCGGCATTTCGGGGCCTATAGCCATATTACAGGAATAGCTTACCCCGGAAAGAAAAAAATTCTGGTAATAATAATCTCCTAAATCTCCATAATATTCAAAATCCGGGGGTATCAGTCCTTTGCTGTAGAGGATATTATTCTTCTTCAGCGCGTTATACACGCTTATGGAGGGAAACGGCGGGATGCTGAAGTCAGAGTACATGACCCAATCCAGTTCATCCCGTGGCCAGTTGTACTCTGCGGTAATGTTGTATGTGATGCGATCCCTGCCCCATAAATATGCAGTTTCGTAAAGCACAGGCAGCCCATCGTTGATGCCCAGTTCTTTGAACCGCTCCAGTGTCTGCACATACTCATCCCATGTGGTAAACAGCTCTATGCCGGCTTCACGGTGCCAGTCCTTGCGGTAGAATGTAACATAGGTTAAATCGGTATCCCAGTATTGGCGCAGCGCGGGCGCAAAGTAATGAAGGCTGCCAAGCTTGAACATATCAAGCTGCGCTTGACCTCCGACATGCTCATACCACGTCGGGGCTGTTTGAGCAAACTCCGCGATGTCAAACGGCTGCAAGACCCCCGTGTATGCCAAATGCCTTACTATTGGCCAGTCGTACCCCAGATAAACGGTTAGCCGGTTTTTTATTATACGCTGGTCGCCATATACTCCGATTAGATTTGCGCCGGTTATTGGCACATATTCCACAGTCACATTCAGGTTTTGCCCGAAATGCCTGTTTATCCACCGTGTGTAATGGTTGTCCGCAATATCCGGGTCATCATATCGCCGCCGCCCACCCGGTGCCAACACGGGGATTCTAATCGTTACAGGGCTGCCAAACGGCTCCATACCGTAAGTTAGCGGATTGTAGCTCTCGCAAAGCAAGTTATCCGGGCAGCATAGATCGGGTAGGTTGGTATCCGGGAAACCCGGAGCGGGTGTCTGCACCGGTGCTGTCGGGGTAACAGACAGCTCCCCGGTAACGCCGGAATCCGGAGCACCGGGGTCATCATCACCGCCATTACTGCATGACACCAAGAAATTGAGAATCACACCCAGCGCAAGTAAAGCAATCAATGCGCGTTTAGTCATATTTTGACTCACCTCCCAAACCCTGATAATGGCATACTAGCACAAGCAAATTTCAACGTCAATAGCATAATGCGCGGCTATTCACCGCCCTTAGAATAAAGTCTTGACAGATGCGGAGGTAAAAAAGTATTATTGTGTTAATCCATAAGTGAAGTTGGGAGAGTTACTATGATATGTAATTCATGCGGATGCCATAACGATAATGGAGCCGCTTTTTGTGTGCAATGTAAAGAAGTGCTTTACAATGCGTTTGATGTGCCGGGCTATGGACAGGCGGCGAAGATAGGTGTGAAAAAGTCAAAAACCCCTTGGATTATCATCGGCGCTATTGCTGCGGCAGCGGTTATTGCGCTTGTTTTGTTTTTTGTTTTTGCAGGCAACGACAACTCTTCGGGCAAAGATGGAGAGGATAATAATGCAATATCGCAAAACGGCGAAACCGGCGGAGGCGGAGCTTCGGAGATAGCGCCACCGCCTCAGAGTATAACAATCGGCGGAGAAACAATCAGCATAGATATAGCGGCGCTCGACTTAGCAAACATGGGCATTGCAGACATTACGCCGCTGGAGATTCTGACAGGAATTAACAGATTGGACTTGTCGGGCAATCGAGTAAGGGAGATAACCTCGCTGCAGTCCTTGACAAGCCTCACGGCGCTGTTTTTCCAAGATAACCATGTAAGCGATATCGCTCCGATCCAGTCACTGATAAATCTTACATCCTTACGCATGGGCAACAATGGGCTCAGCGATATAAGCCCGGTGCAGTCATTGACCGGTCTTACGTTTCTGAGCATTGCTGACAATCAAATCAGCGATATAAGCCCGCTTCAGTCGCTGTCGAACCTCGCATATCTGGATGCCGGCAACAACCGCATCGCCGATGCTGCACCGCTGCAGTTTTTGACGGGCTTGACAGACCTATTCTTATTCGATAACCAAATAACCGATATAACCCCATTGAAATCGCTTATCAATCTCCGGCATCTGGACTTATTCGGGAATCCTCTGACCCCGGAGCAGTTATGGGAGCTTCAGGAAGCGCTGCCGGACTGCGAAATACATCCAACGCCTGAACCTTTGCCATGAGCTGACAGAATTACGAAAATAATAAAATAATTAACGATAAACATAAAATAACACTTGACAAACATTAAATCATATGTTAAACTCCTATTATCAATACTGAGTTTTCGAGGATGCTCAAAATAATAGGAGGTTTTATCATGGAACTGACGAGTCTTCAAGCAAGGATCAAGAAAGAGAGCCGGGTGGCTTTTATGGTTGCGATTATTATCGGTTGCAGTTCGATAGCGATGTTCGGGTTTATGCTGTTTCTTGTGATCGCGACCGCAATTAACCCGGGTGAGCTGCACCCGAGCCCTGAAACGGCATTTGAGGAAGCCGTTTCAGCTGCCGCGCCGTTCTTATTCAACGGCGTTTTCATATCTTTCATATCATTCTTCGCCGCAGGTATTTTTAATGAAGCTCAAACAAGCTATACGCCTTTTTCCGGCAAGAATACAAAGCGGCTAAAGGCAATCGCCAATACATTAGGCATAATGGCGCTTACTCTGATCATCTATGATTTTCTCGGTATTAATATTTCATTCGGCGATGGCGAATCGCTTTTTAGTATTGGCTTGAGTTGGAGCTATGCCTCAGCGTTTGGTTTATCGTATCTAATTATTGGCATTATGTTCGGGCTGCTTGTGCGTATATTTGAATATGGCCGCCTGCTGCAGCAGGAATCGGACGAAATGCTGTAAGGGAGGGGAGCAGATCATGGCTATTGTATTAAGGCTTGACCGCATGATGGCGGACAGGAAAATATCCCTAAACGAGCTTGCGGAGAAAGTTGGGATCGCAAACGTGAACCTTTCAAACATTAAAACAGGCAAAGTCAGCGCAATCCGCTTCTCTACGTTAGACAAGATATGCGATGTATTGGATTGCCAGCCGGGGGATATACTAGAATACAAGCGCGAGAGTTAGTAACTTAGTGATTGAAAACGCAAACAAAAAACAAGAAAATAAAATCCGTCTGCGGAGCAGACACAACAACTCTCAACTGTCAACTCTCAACTGTCAACTGCGGCTTGTCCGCATTAGGTTCACGCATAATCATATCCCTGCTTCATTCTCCGATGATTTTCACGAGTACGCGTTTGCTGCGCATTCCGTCAAATTCGCCGTAGAATATCTGTTCCCATGTACCGAAATCGAGCTTGCCGCCGGTTACGGCTACGACGACTTCGCGACCCATGATGCTCCGCTTCAGATGCGCGTCGGCGTTATCCTCGTATCCGTTGTGGTCGTATTGGCTGTGGGGTTTTTCCGGCGCGAGTTTTTCCAGCCAGCGCTCAAAATCGCGGTGTAGGCCGCTTTCGTTGTCGTTGATGAATACGCTTGCTGTGATGTGCATGGCGTTGACGAGGCACAGGCCTTCGTGTATTCCGCTGTCTTTGAGCGCGGCTTCGACCTGCGGTGTTATGTTGACATAAGCGCGGCGCGACCTGGTGTTAAAGGTCAGTTCTTTACGGTATGATTTCATTGGGGTTGTTCTCCTTAAGTAGTTTCGTCATTATTCATTACAGTACACGGGGTGACGTTTCTTTAGGTGCGGTGCAGGGAAAAGGGGGGCGGCAACTATTATATCAGCAACTGGAATTATTTTCCATAAAAAACGAAAAAGGGGTGTAGATATAAAATGGTTACACTTTAGACGGGGGTCGTACTCTTGGTGCGGTGCAAGGAAAAGGTGTGTATTTTCTGTTTCTATTCGTTCAGAGGCGACATCGTGCCGCCACTTCGCGCCGCGCAGCATCCATGATTCCACTGCAACAACTCAACCAAACCTTCATCACGCCGTGCGCACCCGCCCCACCCCTCGCCATCCACCTGCTGGCCTGCGATATTCTGCGCCCACCCCAGCGGGTGCGCCCTAGATTCATGCAGACTTCCAATCACTATCTCCTACTCGGCAAGCCGGGGCTATTGTATTGATATTGTATTGATATTACTGGATTTACACCGCTTCTCGTGCTATACTGTTTATGGTGAATCATCATATGATGGGAGTGGTGCTTGAGTGTTTAAAGCCAATATCAGCCACAATCAAAACAGCATGTTCGAGAGTACTGAGTGGATGGATACGCGAATACGCAAAAAACTTGAGAAATCTTGGGCGCCCGTCTTCTACGAGCATGTTTTCTGCAAAATCAACGAGGAACCTTTCGCCGTTTTGTATGGCACCACCGGCAACCCCAATTTCCCAGTGAACATTATGCTTTCTCTTGAGTATATCAAGCACATGAAAGACTGCACTGATTTGGAATTGTTGGATGACTTCTACTTCGACTATTTAGTCAACTATGCTGTAGGCATCCGCACTCTTGGAGAGATGAACCTCGCCGAGCGCACGCTCTACTACTTCAGGGAAAGAGTCTATAGATACTGCTCAGACAACCCCGGCGCAGATGACCTCCTGTTCGGCCAGTTCTTAAACTTGCTCAAAAACTTTGCAAAGGAAGCAAATGTGTCGTTGGAAGAGCAGAGAACTGATACGACGCTGTTTATGAGCAACATTAAGAAAGCAGGGCGCATGTCACTTTCTTATGACGTGCTGGTCAGGGCTGTCAAGGCCATACCGGAAGGCAGGCGGTCGGATACGCTGTCAAAGGTGCTGGCATCCGATTTCAAGAAAGAGATGCTTCAAAACTGTAAAGAAGCGGAGACTGATGGCAGACTGTCAACACTACTGCTACTTTGCGAAGAAGCCCAAATGGTTTTGGAAGCGCTGGTCGGCATGGCGGAATCTGAGGAGTTGAGGATTGTCAAGAGGTTGCTTAGAGAGCAAACGGATGTTGGCGCGGACGGCAAAGTCACAGTAAAGTCAAAGAAGGCGATAGCATCGGGCTCGCTCCAGTCCGCATTTGATGAGGATGCCACCTATCACAGGAAAGGGAATGCCGGGTACATCGGGTATTCACTTGAGATATCGGAAAGCTGCGGTAGAGAAAATCTATTCCAGCTTATCACTGATTATACGGTGGTGCCTAACAAGGTACACGATGCGGAAATTTTGAACAACCGTCTGCCCGCAATAAAGGCTAATACCGGATGCGCTGATATGTATGTTGACGGGAATTTCCATTCAAAAGACATTCATCAAACTGCTGACAAGAACGAGATTAAACTACACTTGACAAACCTGAGTGGCGGAATGCAGACCGGAGGTAAAATATCGGTCAGCGAATTTGAAACTGACAAGGAAACGAACATTATCATGAAGTGTCCCGGTGGGCATATTCCAATAAGCTCCGGGACAAGCAAGAGCCAGACATCTGCGTATTTCGCCCATGAAGCATGCGCCAACTGCCAGTTGCGCGAGTCTTGCTACAGTAAAAAGCTAAAACAGAACTGCATGGTCAGGTTTGACATTAAAGCAATAAAAGCTAGCCAAGTACGCGAAACAATAAAGATGAACAAAATTGAGAACACGAGCAAACGCGCTGCTATTGAGGGTACTAATTCAGCCTTGAAGCGAAAAGGGCACGACAAGCTTAATGTCCGGGGTAAAGCGAAAGTTTCTACGGTGTCAGCGTTGAAAGTGACAGTGCAAAACATAAAACGCTTCATCAAGTTTAAGCAGGGTGGGTACAAGCCAAAAACCATTATACCGCCTTTATGCGGGATACCTGCGCCCATTCCCTGCTGAGAGGGATAAAAAACCAAGGAAATCGGGTTACATTTGGCTGGATTATCGAAGAAATCAACAAGATTATACGAAATATCCCTGTTAATCGTCAAAATTTGGAAATTTTCTGAAATTCACGAGGTTGTACCGTTGCCAAAACGAGTTATTGCAGTGGAATCATCCATGCTCCGCTAACGAAACACAAAACACACACCTTTTCCCGGGGAGTCTGAACTGTAACATATAATGTACTATTTTTATTTACCCTCGAAAAAAGTGTTGACAAATTAGAAAATGCTCGCTATACTACATTACATAAATAATGTAGTATAGCGGGTGGTGGGTTATGAGGATAAATTTTGACAGCTTGGTTCCGGTTTATATTCAGATTGCTGAGGCTATTGAGGATGATATTATTAGCGGCAGACTTGATGAGGGCAGTCCGGCTTATTCGCAGCTTATTCTCGCCAGGGAGCTGAGCGTAAACCCCGCGACGGCGGCTAAGGGTATCAATGTGCTTGTGGCTAAAGGCATACTGGAAAAGCAGCGGGGAGCGTCTATGATTGTTGCGTATGGTGCGCGGGAGCGGTTGATAGGGGAGCGCAGGGATAAGAACTTCAAGGGGCTTATTATGGCTGTTGTTGATGAGGCAAGGAAGCTTGGGTTGACAGAAAACGATGTAGTCGAGGAGATAAGAAAGCAGTTTGGGAGTTGGGAATTGGGAGTTAGGAATTAGGAATTAGGAATTAGGAGTTAGGAATTAGGAGTTGGGAGTGCGGAATGCGAATTAGTAATGCGGAATAGCAGCGGGGACGATATCCTGCTTTTTGAGAAAGGGGTAATATGATGGGTAATGAAATTGTTAGGGTGGTTGGGCTTTGTAAGCGGTTTGGTAGGACGGTGGCGCTTGATGGGTTGACTGCTTGTGTTGAGGAGCATAGTATTACCGGGCTTATTGGGAGGAATGGGTCGGGGAAGACTACTTTGATGAAGATTCTCTCGGGTACGCTGGATAAGTCGGGCGGAGACGCACTGGTTTTCGGCAAGACGCCTATGGATAATCTGGCGGTGCTCAACCGGTTGGTTTATACATATCACAATATGGCATATGAACCGAATCTGCCGCTGGCGACCATACTGTATGCATATAAAACAATGATCGCGGGCTTCGACTCGGAGTTTGCGGAAAAGCTGATGAAGTATTTTGAGCTCGGCGGGAAAACGAAGTACAGGAATCTGTCGCAGGGGATGGGGAGTATTTTCAACTTTCTGTGCGCCCTGTCATGCCGCGCCGAGCTTACCATGCTCGACGAGCCTGTTTTGGGCATGGATGTCACTGTCAGAAAGGCCGCGTATGAAATATTGCTGCGCGATTTCTCTGAGCACCCGCGTACTTTTATCATATCAAGCCATTTACTGTCGGAGTTAGAGGGTGTGCTGTCGGATATTCTGCTAATCGAGCAGGGGAGAGTCGTGCTGCACGGCTCTGTTGATGATGTACGTATGAGCGCATACCGGGTGGACGGCAGCGGGGCGGCAGTTGAAGATTTTATAGATAGTAAAAACGTTATCGCGCAGAAGAACAGCGATATATCTAATTTCGCCATTGTGTATGAAAGGCTTTCCGAAAGTGTTGCAGAAACAGCGAAAACAAAAGGCTTGAGCATATCCCCGGTGCGCGCGGAGGATTTATGCATCTACCTGACAAGAAAAAACAAGGAGGATGAACTGGAATGTTTATGGTAAAAGATGAGATTAGCAATATAAAAAGTTTGGTCAGGGTTAAGATGAAAACAAACCGGAAAAACCTTTTGTGGTTTTTGGCAATAGCTGCGTTTATGTATCTTTCAAGCCTTGCTGCCGCGATTTACGTTATTCTAAGAGATGATGGCATACGGCATTATAGCAGCCAGGATTATTCCGTTTCATTCTTTTTCGGGCTTGTTATAGCTTATGTAATTATAATGATTTTGTACAGGCGAAACGCCGATTATCTGGCTGTGTTCCCGCAGACTAACACGAGCCGTTTTGTCTCATCGCAGATAATATCTTATCTTATGGCTGTGTTCGTAGGCCTGGCGGCGCTTATTTTGCACCTGATATGCTACAGCGTAATAGAAATCATATCGCTGTCAGTCGAAAACGTCTATATCGCTCTCGGCTTCGATCTTGGGTTTATTATCACAGGGTTTCTGTCCTACCTTGCATACTGTTTTTTGCTTATTGCGGCGATTGACCTTGTGGGCGCGGCGCTCCGCAAGTGGGGATATTACGCTGTCGCCGTGCTTTTAGCGATAGTGGCGCTGGCGTTTGTTGATATGGCGGCATTTTCGTCGGTAATGCTAAAGGGGCTCTCGCTGCTGATAAGCGAGGAGTCGTTCGGATGGTTTATGGTAAAAGCGGCGGGGTTGTGGCTTGTGATTACAGCAGTTTCACTTGTTATCAATAAATTTACTATCTACCACAAAAGCAGTAAAGCTTTCAGCAATAGTAAAACTGTGATTGTCTGCATTGCGGCGGCTTTGGTGTCTATGCTTGTTGTTGGGATTATCCTTTTTAGCGCTGCGACACAAAGCTTCGACAGTCATACCAATGCTTCTATGGAGCAGAGAGTGGATGATTATTTTAGCGATTTTTACGCTGGTTCCGAGGAAATCCGCATTGACGTTTCGCATTTGCCGAAGGGTAGCAGCATTAAGATTGAGGCTGAGAATATTGGCATTATCGCTGAAGGCGCGGCGGTGATAACCGGCAGCGCAGCTTCAAGCGCTTTTCTTGGCGGGGTCTCTGCGCTTGATGATATACAAGGGGATACTGTTGTCATCCGCTTCCGCCCGCCATTCTTTCATGTCAACGGAGTTGATCTGACGGGATATGCAAACGCGCAAATAACCGCCAGTTTGGTTGGTGATACAATATACATGAAATACAGCATTGATGATGCGTGTGTTGTAATCCTACCTGTATGGAGCTTTGCCGGCCAGTTTTCCGGTTACAGGGAAAAAGGCCTCGTCTCGCAGAACACGCTGGGCTTCAGTTCCGGCGGAACTATGAATGCGAATGTGCATATTGATGTGGAGTGAGGGTGAGCAAGTTTGCAATTGAGAATGGAAAATTTGGTTACGAGGATTGAGTTATATCACGTTTTTAAGAAAAATCAAGAGATGTTTGTTGCGTTTTTAAGAAAAATAAAGAGTTAGAAAGCAATACGAAGGGACGATTCCTACGCTTGATTTTGACAAGCAGAGGAATCGTCCCCTCGCGTGCTCTTATTAGCGTATGAAGTTGGTTCTTGCTTCCGGCAGAGGTTCCGGGGGTTCTATGTTGCTTTGGTGTTTGCATTTGATTAGATAGGCCATATTATCTGCCAGCGTTTTCATAATACGGACGCCTTCTTCGTCTGCGTATACGTCCTCGGGCGTAAAGCCGTGGATGCCGTTCCAGTAGCAGGAGGAAACGACCGGCATTTGCGAGATTGTGAAATACTTGTTGAGTTGGTCAAAAGCGGAGCTGTTGCCGCCCCTTCTGCAACTGACTATACATGCGCCGAACTTTAGTCTCTTCGCCTCGGTTTCCGTGCTGAAGAACAGGCGGTCTAAGAAGGAGGTTATGGCGCCCGTCGCCGAGGCATAGTGTACGGCAGAGCCTACAATCAGGCCGTCAGCTTCTCTTAGCGCTTGCGCTACGGTGTTTACCAAATCATCATCATATGCGCATTTCCCTTCTTTACCCGGTTGTTTGCATACCCAGCAAGCGGTACAGCCTATAATCGGTTTTCTGCCGACTTGGAACATTTCTGAATCAACGCCATGCTTTGATAATTGCTCTTTGATGATGCTCAGCCCTGTGAACGTGCATCCGTTTGCGTTGGGGCTTCCGTTTAGTAATATTACTTTCATGATGATTCCTCCGTTTTGTTATAATGCTTTTATTTATTGCATTGGGTTGTTATTATGCAGAAGAACCGTCCCCCTGCTTGGTGGTCCCCCTGCTTGGTCTATTCGAGTATTTTTATATACCGTTCCAACTCTTGGATCTCGTACCCTGCTATCAGTTCGACAAGCGCATCCGGTGTTTGCTTATCTCTGTAATAACTGTCAAAACAATCATAATACTTTCGCCTGTCGGTGTATTTGATGTTGACAGGCAACAGCCCTGCTTTTATTAACTCGAGGTTTATAATCAGCCGTCCGGTTCTGCCGTTGCCGTCAATGAATGGGTGTATACCCTCAAAACGGAGGTGAAACTCGGCTATTGATTGAATGATATGCTGTTTGCGCTTCATATCCTCATATTCGTCAATCAAGGCTTCCATTTGCGGGGCAATAAGGTACGGTTGAGGCGGCGTGTGCATCGCGCCTTGAATCGTTACGGGCAGACTTCTGTACTTGCCCCTGTTTTCAGCATCGCTTATCAATACAAGAGAATGAATTTCTTTAATCCGGCGTTCCGTTAGCGGTTCGGCGGTATCTGCGATAGATACGACATGCTCGAAAGCATCGCGGTGCCCGATAGCATCCAAGTGCATACGGAGCGGTTTTTCCCCTATAGTTACACCCTCTTGCAGGATTAACGCAGTTTCGCGCAAGGTTAATGTGCTCCCCTCTATGGCATTTGTGTCGTATGTAAACTCAATATTGAAGTCGTCTCTTAATCGCTTCAGCTCTCCTGCATTAAGTGGGCGCATTGCGGTGAGCGTTGACTTAAGTTCGTCTATTTTTGTAAAATCCATTATTATGACCTGTTCTTTCCAAACGCAAACGACACCAGCGACCATGAAAGGTCATAATAATGTCGCAACAGCGGCGGTTTCGTGTATCGGGAGCCGCTTGCGTTTATGTAGTTTCCATCTCATTATACATCAATGACTCGTGGAATTAAAGAGAAATACTTTCATTTTCTCTTGACATTAATAGACTACTGGTGTAGAATATATTATATCAGTAGCCCGCGAGGGAGAATCAGGAGAATTACTATGAAAATTAAGATTGCTGACGCGGAATTGGAAGTTATGCGGATTCTTTGGCGCGAGAAGCGTCCGTTGAAGGTTTCTGAGTTTAGGGATGAGCTGGAGCAGATCAAAGGGTGGAATAAGTCAACGACACATACGCTCGTGACCCGGCTTCGTGACAAGGGGCTTATCGAGCCGGCGGAGCGTTACGGGGTGGCCAGGTATGTGCCGCTGATTTCGGAGGATGAGTATCTGCTGTCGGAGGGTGAAGCTGTGCTTGAGCGGTTCGGGAGCGCAAAAACGCTCGCTCTGGCTATGATCCGCAACGGCCATCTGACCGACAGCGATATAGAGGAGCTGCGCGGGTATTTTACAATGCAGCAGGATACCAAGCAGGGGGACGGTTCTTCTGCTTGCGTTAGCCAAGCAGAAGAACTGTCACCCTGCTTGGCACAATGCTTCGAAAAGGAGGCGGATTGATATGGGCGGCATTATCCGAACTGTCTTAGTTATGTCCATTACAGGCAGCGTGATTGCGGCGGGGCTGTTTAGTCTGAAGCCTTTGGTTCAGCATCGGCTGCCGAGGGCGATGCAGTACTATCTGTGGCTTGTGGTCATTGCGGCTTTGCTTATACCTGTTTCGCGGTTTCTCGTGCTATCTTCGGGAAATGTTGAGCCTGCGATGACATTCGCACCCGTGAATATAGTAGACCGGCTGATAATGACTCCATCGGAGGGCAGGGTTTTTGTTCCGACAGCCGAGCAGGGGGACGAGCAGGGAGCCGCCGAGCAGGGGGACGGTTCTCCTGCATTGTTCCATGCAGAGCAACCGCGCACCTCAACCATGCAAAATACGGATTTGCCTATGACTGCGCCTGTAGATATTACAAACCCGGCTGTCTCCGGCAACGCGGTATCTTCTGATATGCAGGGGCATGAATACCAAAATACTTTGCCGGAGAATGGATCGGGAAGCGCGGTTGCTTTCGCTGTAGATATATTCATATTTATCTATCCGTTTTGCGTTGTGGGCATAATGCTATACTTCATTATAAGCTATGCGCTTTTCGTAAAACTGCACCGCCGCCGCAACGTGGCCGCGAGCGATGCGGAAACCATGATGCTGGCTAAGCTGTGCGCCGGCCGGCGCGCTCCGGGGCTGTTCCGCAACCCGCTTACGCCGACGCCTATGTTGATTGGGGCGATTCGCCCGGCGATTATTCTGCCTGACCGTGAATATACAGACGAGCAGCTCAGAGCTGTTTTGCTCCATGAGCTTACGCATAACCGGCGGAAGGATGTTCTTGTGAAGTGGCTGTCCGTGATAGCCTGCGCAGTCCATTGGTTCAACCCGGCGGTCTGGCTTGTGAGGCGCGAGATTGACCGCGCTTGCGAGATGGCCTGCGACGAAGCGGTTATACGCAGCATGGACACGCAGGGGAAGCAGAAATACGGAGATACTCTGCTACACATCGCATCGGGTAATAAAATCCCCCATGCCGTTCTCTCCACTACGATGTGCGAGGAGAAGAAAGCGCTAAAAGAAAGGCTTGGCGCGATTATGAAGAGCAAAAAGCATACCCGGATGGCGGTTGTCTTATCTGTAGTCTTGGTTTTAACAGCGGTCGCTGTTGTAATCGCATTGGGTTCGGGAAGGACAGCCGCGCCTGACGGGAATGAGGGCTTGGATAATCCGGGGGTCAGTATGCCAGGTGCGGCAGAATCTTCGGATAATAAGGAAACCGGTACGCCAAGCCAATCGCCGGGTCTATCAGGGTTACCGTCCCTTGAATCTTATACTGTGATTGAACGTGATTTGCAGCTGACGGAAATCCCGCTGGAGGGTGAAGGACTGATAGCCACGGGTCCGATAACGGTAGACGAATACGGAAACATATATGTAGTGAATACATACTTACGAGCTTCAAATATATTTAATTATGAGAATGAAATACAAAAGATAGATGGCCGTAACGAACCGTTCACAATAATAACAGGGCTGGACAATGTTATCGGTTTGTCTGCAATAGGCAGGAAGCTTTATGTGTTTGAGCAACGCGAACATAATGAAATGAGGGAGTATTACATACTCACTTATGATCTAAATGGTGGGCTGATGGACAATCGTAAAATCGAGTTAGGCACGCATGGGAATCCGATGTTTTACCATGCAAGCGTGTTTCAAGGTATGCCTATAGCCATATTACTGAGTGTGAAGGAATCAATCGGCGCAAGAGATGAAAATGATACGCCCCCATATCTATACAACATTGAAACCGGGGAGTTTACAGCAATTAATATGTTTCTAGAACAGGGATACCAGTATTACTATCTTAATCCACTCCCTGACGGACGCATAATAGCAAGCAGCGCGAGATATGTAGGTGGTACTATAGCTCCGCCTATCAAAGACTATATTCTTTCCGTAAATGCGGATATGAGCCTGACCATGCAAGAAGCATCTGAGGTATTTATGGAAATTTCAGTTGCTGCAACGATAGATTTGAGTACGGGGAAAACATACGCTATGCTTGGAGGAGACAGACAGGACACAGAAATATACATAATCACAGACAAGGAACCTGCAACATTCGTCATATCCATTCCATATAGGATAAGGAACTTACACACTTCAGGAGGTAATTATATGCATATTGTGAACCGTCATCTTTATCTTCTGTTTACAGAACGATCTGAGGGAATACGCAAAATAATAACCATCGGCTTACCTGATTCTTAGAGGTTGAAAACGCTAATAAACGAAATTCTTGATTCATTTATTGTTGTATGATACAATGACCCTTGCGTTATCAGATCAGACATGGGTGCTGAGTAATCATTTAAATAAATGTATGAATATCAAAGCGTTAAAGGAGCATGAGCCTGAATGTATATTGATAAGCAGGTCCCGGAGCCGGGTGATCTTAATCAAACTGCCGCAGACGATAAAATGATGAGGGAAAAGCTGGAAGCGGCGCTAGCGGCATCAAATGAAACGGCTGAAATGATGACCAGCATACTAAATAAGTCAGAAGCTATGATATTTACGTCAAATCTGGCTACCGACGAGATAATCTTCATGAGCGACAGCATGAAGCGGCATTTCGGCCTGGGCGATGACGTTGTTGGCAGACCATGTTATAAAGTTATGCAAGTTAATCAAGACCATAGATGTGAGTGGTGCGCCTGCCACAAACTGGACAAAGAGCCGGAGAGCGTTATTGTATGGGAAGATTTTAAGGAGTCTACACAGAAATACTATCAGAAAACGGACAGATATGTAGACTGGCCCGGAGGTAAAAAGGTACACATTCAATATATAGTCGACTTGACCGAAATGAAGCATCAAAAGAACGAGCTTGAAATACACAGAAAGACATTGCAGGATATCATCAACTCAATACCGGATCTGGTTTTTTGCAAGGATTCAAACTTCCGGTATTGGCTCTTCAATACCGCCTGCGCTGAATTTTTGGAAGCGGATTTAGAATCGCTTGTCGGGAAAAACGATGTCGAGCTTGGGTTTACCGATGAGGTCATAAAATCAATGCGTTCGTCAGACGAAAGGATTTACAGCGGGGAGAGCAAAGTCGTATACGACAGCTGGATACCCAGCCCCGACGGACGGCTGAGGTATTATATAACAAGCAAAGCCCCGATTATTCAAGACGGTGCGATTGTCGGGCTTGTTGGAATTTCGCACGACATAACCGAAAAATACCGGATAGAACAGGAAAACGAGCTTCAGCTGAGCAAACTGAACCTTATGGTCAAGGCTACGAAAATCTGGCTGTGGGATATGGAGGTCATCAAAGACGACCCGGTTAGCCCTGAGACTGTTTTTCTCTGGTCGGATGGCATCAGGCATATGCTGGGGTTTAAGGATGAGTATGACTTCCCTAATACCTTAGGCAGTTGGATTAATTGTCTGCACCCGGAGGATAAGGACAAAACACTCATCGCTTTAGAGAAGCATTTTACTGACAAAACCGGCAAAACGCCTTTCGATGTAGAGTATAGGTTAAAGAAAAAAGACGGCAGTTATGCTTATTTCCGCGCTTCCGGCGAGACAATCAGGGATGAAAACGGAAACCCCATTCGCGCTGCGGGTGCGCTTATGGATGTCACAGAAACGAAGAACATGCTCCTTGAAATTGAGAAACAGCGCATGGATGCGGAAATCGCCAACAAAGCGAAAAGCGACTTTCTCAGCATGGTCAGCCATGAAATCCGTTCCCCGCTGAACGTGATACTCGGCGTAACGGAAATCCAGCTTTATTCTAAGAATCTCAATGAGGACACAGCAAAGGCGTTTGACAAGATATATGCTTCCGGCGATCTGCTTCTCGGTATTATCAATGATATACTGGACCTTTCCAAAATTGAAGCGGGCAAGCTGGAGCTTCTGTGCGAGAAATACGAAGTAACGAGCCTTATCAGCGATGCCGCGCAGATAAGCTCAATGAATGTCGGAAGCAAGCCCGTTGAGTTTGAGCTTTGCGTGGATGAGAATATGCCCGCTGTTATGTTTGGCGATGAACTCCGGATCAAACAGATATTAAGCAATCTGCTTTCCAATGCCTTCAAGTATACGGAACAGGGTACGGTCAGCCTCTCGATTCATGCGGAGGCAGGCGACGATGATGGCAATACAACGGTTGTATTCTGTATCAGCGATACAGGACAGGGTATGACGGAAGAAGAACTGGAGAAGCTGTTCGATGAGTACTCCCGGTTCAGCATAGGCGCCAACCGCACAACAGAGGGTATCGGGCTCGGCATGAGCATCGTAAGGAATTTAGTCCGTTTGATGAATGGCAGTATCGACATTGATAGCGTTAAAGGACAGGGCACAACTGTTACCGTCCGGCTGCCGCAAAGAAAGTCAGCATCGGACGTACTGGGCAGCGAGCTGACAGAGAGCCTCAAGTATTTCCGGATAAGCGGCAGGGCACAGATGAAAAGGACGCAGATAACACGCGAGCAGATGCCGTATGGCAGTGTGCTGATCGTTGATGATGTGGAGTCTAATATTTACGTTGCCCGAGGGCTCTTAGTCCCCTATGGGCTGAAAGTTGACACAGCCTTCAGCGGGGCTGAGGTTATTGACAAGATTGAACGCGGCAATGTATATGATATAGTGTTCATGGACCATATGATGCCGGTAATGGATGGCATTGAGGCAACCAAAATAATCAGGGATATGGGGTATAAGCACCCTATTGTCGCGCTAACGGCAAACGCTGTAATAGGTCAGGCTGATGTTTTCCTAAAAAACGGTTTCGATGATTTCATGCCTAAGCCTATCGATGTGCGGCAGCTAAACAATATATTGAATAAACTAATCCGCGACAAGCAGCCTCCGGAAGTCCTTGAGGCGGCAAGGGCGCAAGCCTCAGACGTTGAGGAGCAAATCAACGATTACCAGTCAGATGCCCCTGTTGACGATGAACTCATGGAGGCGTTCGTCCATGATGCCGTTAAATCCATTGCTGTGTTGGAATCTTTAAGCTCAAAGCACTTCCCGCTTAGCGAAGATGACTATCATCTATACGATACCCATATTCACGGGATGAAGAGCGCGCTTGCATATATTGGGAAACAAGAGCTTTCAGATATCGCATACAGACTGGAAAGAGCGGCGCGGGATGGCAAAACAGATAATATAGCAGCCGAAACCTCAGCATTTGTCAACTCATTGCGGATGATTGTCGATAGCTACAACTGAGGGACCAAGCCGAGAAAAGCAAGCAGGGAACCAAGCAGGGGGACGGTTCCTCTGCTTGTTTTTGGTATTAAGGGACATCCCGTACTCCGCCGGCTGTCAAGCAAGGGGATCAAGCAAGGGAACCAAGCAGGGGGACGGTTCCTTTGCTTGCTTTTGGTTATAAAAGTACATCCCGTACTCCGCAGGCTGGGGTATTTGGTTGTAGCGTGCTGTCTCTTTTTAGAACAATTAATTATTTTTTCGTCTAAAGGTTCGCTAAAGGTTCGGTGGTTATACTTACACTCGAAAGCAATCATACATAGCGTGGGCCCGCGCTGATGTGATGAGAGCTTGACAAAATAAAAAGGAGTTGTTACCATGAACGAAGAAAAGAAATCTGCCTTTAGCGGCAAAAAGGCAAAAATCCTGAGCATTGCTATATGCGCGGCTATAGTGCTGTCCATCGGCACATTGACGGCATTAGCTGCAAACGGCGAGAATTTCCCTGCGCTCCCATTTTTCAAGTCCGGGGAAAATGTCAGCGGACTGGCAATCCGCAGCGACGACGACGGAACATCGTACTCCACAGACGGCGGCGAGACTTGGAGCGATACCGTACCCGAGGGCGTAACTTTCACCGAGGTGATTGGCGAGGATGGGGAAGCCTATCAAGTCACAGTATCGGTCTATGAGGTCAACCCGGATGGCGGCTTAGTTGAGATGACTTCCGAGGCTTTTCTTGAGACCCGCTCATCGTCAGCATTTCCCGGGTTTTCGCAGGGGAATTTGGAGTACCGCCTCTCGCCGGATGGTATGGAGTATCTCCATATGCTGCGTGTCGATGTTGAGGATGGCAAAGTCTATCACTCGCTCGATAACGGCGAAACGTGGATTGAGGGACTTCCGGAAGGCGTGATACGCGAAGGCGCGGACGAGTACGAGCTGTCATTTGATTCCGAGGACGGAAGCGTTAGTTTCAGCTACAGGCAAGGAGTCAGCGATGACGAGTAAATGCAATTTATAATGCATAATTAGGTGTCAACCTAAAGAGTGCTGTTTCCCTGACACGCTGCATAAGACACACAAACTCTTGATTTGCGGCGTGTCCGGGGAACAGAACCCTGTGTGATGGCTAAAGTGCATTGCGGTCCGTAGACCGCCAGGAGATAGTTATGCGGGTATTAATTGTAGAAGACGAGAAATATATTGCCGAAGCGGTTGAACAGGTGCTGAGGAAGAATAATTTCAGCGTCGATTTGGCTTTTGACGGGGATTATGGGCTGGACTGCGCTATGTCGGGCATATACGATATAATTATACTGGATATAATGCTGCCGAAGATGGATGGATTGAAAGTGTTGAAAGAAATACGGGCGCATGGTATTAAAACGCCTGTCCTTTTGCTTACGGCGCGTGGGCAGGTGGAGGATAAGGTGCAGGGGCTGGATTTAGGCGCGGACGATTATTTAGCAAAGCCTTTCCATAAGGATGAACTGCTAGCGAGGCTCCGCGCGTTGTCCCGACGGGGTTCTGAGCTTGTCCCGGACGGGATTTTGCGATACGGCAGCATGGAGCTAAACCCCGCCACGCTCACAGCCACATCCGGCAGCGCATCGGTCAAACTCTCGCTGAAGGAAGCGCAAATACTAGAACTGCTGATACGGAACCGAGGGTTGACACTCTCTAAGGAGACAATCATCGAAAAGGTATGGGGCTATGATTCGGATGCGTATGATAACCATGTCGAGACGCATGTGTCCCTTCTGCGTAAGAAACTAGCGGGTCTGGACGGGGATGTTTCGGTGAGGACTATCAGAGGGGCGGGGTACTTGATAGAGTTGAGAGTTGAGAGTTGAGAGTTGAGAGTTGAGAGTTGAGAGTTGAGAGTTGAGAGTTGAGAATTGAGAATTACGAGTTGGGAGTTGAGGGGGGAAGGTGTTTTTATGTTTACTAGGTTGCGGAGGAGAATATTGGTGCTTAATATGGCGCTTATTTCTGTTGTCATGCTTGCTGCGTTTGCTGGGGTTTATAGCATAACATGGTCTAATGTACAATCGGAGAATCAACGTATTTTGGACGGCACTGCATCCGCTGCTATGTCATTTATGTTTTCCGTAGATGCGCCATCAGTGGAATCCAGCTTCGCTGACGGGTTTTCTGTGGAATCTTACACCATCGACAATGACAGGGTAGAAACGAACGGCATGTCGATACGTCAGGTATCTGTTGAATACGCGCTTTCGTTCTCTGTTGAAGTTGATGATTTTGGCAATATTCTAAATGTGGATTCGATTATTGATATGCCGCAAGATGCTTATGAGTCGGCTGTCGAGAGGGCACTGGCGCAAGATAGGAGAGAGGGAATGATATCCCTTGACGGCAAGGACTGGATGTACAGAATCGGATATCAGATGGGTAGTATTGAGCTTGAGCATCTGATCGGCTCGCAGATTCTTGATATGGAAATAATACTGCCGCAGCGCAACCGGCAGATAACGTTTCTCGATGTTACAGAGTCGAGAGTGACTTTGAGAAATTTGCTGATGACACTGTCTGCCGTCGGCGCTGTGGTTCTTGTAGTGTTTTTCTTTATAAGTCATTATTTTTCTAAGCGCGCGGTAAAACCGATTTCGGAGGCATGGGAAAAGCAGAAGCGTTTTATCGCGGATGCCTCGCATGAGCTGAAAACGCCGCTGACAATCATCAGCGCAAACTGCGATGCGCTTTTGATGAGCGGGTCGGAAACGGTTAACAGCCAGCGTAAATGGGTTGACCATATTCAGGCCGGTGCTGACAGGATGACGCGGCTCACCGGCGGCTTGCTGACGCTTGCTCAGATGGAGGAAGAAGAAACCCAGACTGCCGCGTTTGATAATGTGGACATGAGCAAGCTTGTACACGATGCCATACGTTCTGTTGAGGTTATGGCAGATGGGCGAGGTTTGGAAATAACGCGCAGTATTGAGCCTGATATCGTATTGCATAGCGAGGGCGATAAGATTTCCACCGCAATCGGGGTGCTGCTGGATAACGCTGTTAAATACGCCGGCAGCCGCATTGAGGTTATCCTAAAGAAAGAAAGACGCCGTTTGATGTTTATAGTGAAAAACGATGGCAGGGGCATAAGCCGCGAGGATCTGCCAAGGGTTTTCGACCGTTTTTACAAGGGCGATAAATCGAGGGAGAGCGACGACAGCTACGGGCTTGGGCTTTCTATCGCTAAGGCGGTCGTTGAGAGCTTGAATGGGGATATCAAAGCAGAAAGCGAGGAGGGCGGAGATACGGTTTTTACTTTGACAATCAACCAGTAAGCAGGGGATTAAGCAGAAGAACCGTCCCCCTAGTAGTCCCCCTAGTAATAAATTTACCACTTGAATGCCAGAATGTGGTACAATAGGCCTAAAGCGCTTTTCGGAGCGCAATTGAGAATTGAGAGATGAGAATTAGGTTACGAGGAATGTGTTATAATTTATATGATTTCTTCTTGATTTGAGAAAATAGAGTTAGTGTGTCATTATCTCAAAACCGTTCAGCATCCTAATTCTCAATTCTCCTTTCTCAATTCTCAATTGTAACTTAGTGACGGAACTTTTCTTGTTTTTTGTCTGCGTTTTCAATCACTAAGTTACTAATATGCTTTAGGAGGGGTTTGCTTGGGGCAGTATGGTAAGGTTCTGGATTTATGGCAGTCTTATCAAGTGGCATCTTGCGCGGACTTGGATAAGTATCTTTCCGGCTACCGCATACTCTTTGCGTACAATTCGGGGAAAATCGAGAACGATGAGATTACCTATCACGACACTCGCGAGATATTCGAAAATGGAAGCGTATCGGGCTTTAGCGGTAATCCGCGCACTCTTTTCGAGCAGCAGAACCAAAGGCTTTGCTATGAGTATCTGAAGGAAAAGATAATCCGCAAAGAACCTTTGAGCACAGAACTTATTCAAGAAATGCACCGCGCTTTGGCGATGGGGACATATGACGACAGACGCTACACCGAGAGAGGAGAGCGGCCGGGGGAGTATAAGAAGCATGACTATGTGACCGGGGTAAGTGAGGTTGGGTCGGCTGCGGAGGATGTAGCGGAAGACATGGCGGCACTGGTTAGCGAAATGAATAATTATGATGGCACTGATATCTTAAAAGCTGCCGCATACCTCCACGCTAGGTTTGAGTACATCCATCCTTTCGCGGACGGCAACGGCCGCACAGGACGTACACTTTTGAATTATTACCTTATGATAAACAACCATCCGCCGCTGATTATCTATGATGAGGATAAGCGCGGATATTATTCCGCGCTGCAAAAATATGATGAGTCAGAGGAGATAGCGCAGCTTCATGATTTTCTGCGATGGCAATGCGAAAAGACCTGGGCTGCCGCATTGGAGCTGAAGTCGGGGGGAAAGCAGACACGAAAAGGCCTCATTGATTGCATGTAACTATTCAGTGCCTTGCGCTCGGACGGCTATTTTTGTACCCCTTGCTTATTGTGAGAGGCATGTTGATATGTAAAGAAAATACAGTACAATCAGGCAAATTGATTTGGAGTTGATGCAGTGACAGGGTTATTATTCGATTTCATTGGGGTCATATGGATGTTTTTGGTTCTTGCCGGTTTTATACTTGGGTTTCGGAAAAATCCAGTATTGTCGCAAGCCGGAAAAAGCGCAGGATGTGTTGCTTTCTTTCTGACAACTTGGGCAGTCTTCTACAACACGGCATACCCCCATGATACAGGTAGGGTTGGCACAACAGTTATTCCATATCTCACTGATATTTGGCGCTGGCTTCCCGCTGTTGTTTTGGCGGGCATCTTGTCAATTTGCTTGCTTATTATTTGGAAGCCGTTCAGTAAAAGGGTTCTGTTTATTGTTGTCTCGAGTTTGGCAGGGGTAATAATAGCAATATCGGTTACTGCCGTTTTAACATGGGAGAACTTCGGGGCTTTGAACCCTCAGTATTGGCATACGACAGCGCATATAGATTACAACGAAACATTATTACAGGAGTTTATGCGCATTGCACACTGGGAAAGTGGAATATACCTTATAACATCTATTGTCGCGATTATCATGTATATGTGTTTTAGGAAAAACCCGATTGCTTCGCGGATTGGAAAAAGCATATTATGTGCATTCCCATTGTTTGCGGTTTGGTCTGCTGCTACCGACTATTTTAGTTCATGGACTTGGCTGATAAGTATCGTTTGCATCATGGCTATTCTAGCGTGCCTATTCTTTATTTGGAAACATTTTATTTTCAGAAAACAAGTTGCCGAGGAAAAGCGTCCTTATCCGAATGGTGTCCCGAAACGGGACAAGATAGTTTTGGCAGCTATTGCACTTCTAGTGATTGTCTTAATAGTTGGATATTATGCCAGAAATATCGTGTTACATATGCCGCAAAGCGGAAATGGCAATGTTACTGCTGTTTATGCCGGTTTTTGGAATTCGATGGCAATTACAGACGATGGTAGCTTATGGGCGTGGGGCAGTAACAAATTCAGTTTGTTTGGCGATGATATAACCACAAGCAGAAACAGACCTGAGAAAATATTGGATGATGTGATTGCCATATCGGCAGGCAGCTACCATGCCGCCGCAATCAGAAGTGACGGGAGTTTATGGGCTTGGGGGCGTAACTGGTATGGCGAGCTTGGCGATGGAACAATCGAAGAACGTCACAGCCCTGTAAAAATAACCGACGATGTTATTGCTGTTTCAGCCGCCGGTTCATATACAATGGCAATCAGGAGCGATGGAAGCCTGTGGGCTTGGGGGGAAAACCGATATGGACAACTTGGTGATGGTACGACTACAAGCTGCCATAGTCCTATTTGGATAATGGATGATGTGACTTATGTTGTAAACAGTGATAGCGCTTTCGGGGCACATGTTGCAGCAATCAGAAGCGACGGGAGTTTGTGGACTTGGGGAAATAACCGTAATGGACAGCTTGGCGATGGTACAGACATAGACCGTCACAGCCCGGTAAAAATAATGGATGACGTCGAAAATATTGCGCTAAGCGGAAACAGTACAATGGCCATCAAAAGCGACGGCAGTTTATGGGGCTGGGGTAGTAATTGGAATGGAAAACTTGGAGATGGCACAACTGTTGAATATCATTATAGCCCGATAAAAATAATGGATGATGTGGCCTACGTTTCAGTAGGCGGTAATCATGCCATGGCAATAAAAACTGATGGCAGCTTATGGGGCTGGGGACATAATATCAGCGGGCAAATTGGAGATGGAACAGATGATTTTGGAGCGCACCATCTTAGCCCGGTGCAAATAATGGAGGATGTAGTTTCTGTTTCGGCATTTGGCGCGCATACAATGGCAATAAAAAGCGACGGGAGTTTATGGGCTTGGGGGCGAAATATGGAAAGTCAGCTTGGGGACGGCACCGATGAAAGCCGCAACCGCCCAACAAGAATTATGGAAGATGTAGTTTCTGTTTCTTCAGACAGCCATACATTGGCAATCCGAGGAGACGGCAGCCTATGGGCTTGGGGCAACAACGCGAACGGGGAGCTTGGCATCGGCTTGAATCGTAGCTATAGCAGTCCTATATTGGTTACTAAACCGTAGGGGTAAGAAGGGGGGACTAAGCAGGGGGGACGGTTCTTTTGCTTGATTGCAGTACCAAGCAGGGGGACGGTTCCTCTGCTTGGCTGTAGGTAAATGTTGTTACTATGCAGAAGAACCGTCCCCCTGCTTACCCCTGCTTACTAAGATTTTTTTTGCATAATTTTCTTATTGACAAATCGTTCTATATGTGATAGAATACACACGACAGCAAATAGAACGGAGGTTTGTCATGGCTTATTACCGACTGGCGGAAGCGGAGTCGCGTTTTGCGGATTTGATTTGGGATAATGCTCCGATTCATTCCCCCAAACTTGCGGAATTGGCGGTTGATGTGATGAAATGGAAGAAGTCCACCACTTATACCGTGCTGAAAAAACTCTGCGACAAGGGCATTTTCAAAAATGAATACGCGCTTGTAACCGCACTGCTGACCCGTGAAGAGTATTATGCGGAGCAGAGCGTGAAATACGTCGATGACACCTACGGCGGCAGCTTGCCGCAGTTTATCACGTCGTTTGTAAGCAGCCGCAGGCTCACAGACAAACAGGCTGACGAGATACAGCGGTTGATTGACGAGTACCGTGAAGGGGGCGATTGCGGTGACTGATGTGTTTCTGACTGTTTTGAACATGAGCGTTACGGCGGCGTTCGTCATTGCCGCGCTGTGCCTTGCCCGGTTTGTGCTGCGCAAAATACGCGCTCCGAAGTGGGTCAGCTACGCATTATGGGCGGTTGCAGGGTTCAGGCTTGCAGTGCCGTTTGCGTTTGAAAGCGTCATGTCGCTGATACCGCGCGGCATCCCCGAAGTTGCCGCGCCTGTGCCGATGTATCCGGGGGGCATACCGTCCGGGACGGTAGCAGTGCCGCCCGAGGCAATCAGCTTGCAGCCCGGCTCGACGGAGTGGATGTGGCAGGCTGTGTCGCACTACGCCGACGTTCCGCAAGCGAACCCTGTCTGGTCTGCTTTCGACACATTGGCGGTCATATGGCTTGTTGGTATTGCGGCAATGGTCGTATACTCCGTAATCTCATATATTCTCTTGCTCAGGCGCAAGGACAGCGTGGCGACGCCGTTTATATACGGTTTTATCAAGCCGAAAATACACATCCCCTGCGGGCTTGAAGGGGATGAGCTCCGATACGCCATGCTCCATGAGCAAACGCATATAAAGCGGCGTGATTATATTATTAAGCTGCTGGCGTTCGCGCTCCTTTGCGTACACTGGTTCAATCCGCTGGCTTGGGTTGCGTTCGTGCTGCTGTGCGCAGATATGGAGATGTCCTGCGATGAGCGTGTCCTGCGGGAACTCGGCATGGATACAAAAGCCGACTACTCGCAGACACTACTGTCGCTGTCGGCAAACCGCCGCATATTGAATGCCTCGCCGCTCGCGTTCGGCGAGGGCGGTATAAAAGAGCGGGTCAAAAACGTGTTGAAATTCAAGAAACCGTCGCGTGTGATCATAACCGTCGCGGTGGTGCTCGTGGTCGTGCTGAGCATCGGGTTCGCGCTCAACCGGGCTGCAGGCGCACCGTCTGCCGATATGGAAGCGGGCGAAAGCATGGCAGACGCAGTGCCGCCCGAGGAGCGGATGCCGCCTGAGCCGAGAACCGGGCCGGTTTTGCTTGGTAGATATTCAACCGACGATAATCTGGTGAATTTGACATTGCTGAACGGCGGTGAGTTTAGGGTCATATTTTTAGCAGTAAGCTACGCGCCGTCCGGTAATTTTACGGTATCCGGGGATAGGTTGATTTTGAATTACGCCGACGGTGAGCAGATTTTCATACATAGGGGCGGGAGTCTTGAGTTTGTAAGCGGCGAATGGCTGGAGAATGTGATTGAGCCGGGTACGGTGTTAACGCTCACGGAGCGGTGGGCTCCGGAGACGCAGGAGCCGACGGTGCCGGTCGGTGTTGACGACATGACAGAGCGCTATCCGGGCATTCTTGATAAGGTTTACCTTGGTATGCCGCGTTCGGAGGTCAGGGAACTGTTCGGCGAACCCCATTTCACAGGATCCGGTCTGGATTTCTGGAATTACGCAGACGTGGGGGTTTTCTATTTCGCCAGCGCGTTCTCCGGGGATATCTACGCCCATAATTATGAAGAGGCGTTCGTCAGAGACATAAGTATTACAGAGGACAGACATTGGAGCGTAAACGGGCTAATAAATGCAGCGGTAATAGAGCGAAGCAATGGGACGTTCTACGAGCCTGACGGTGTGTACCCGACGCAATCGCATGTTATTCTGGCTCTCGACGCCGACATACACGGTTTTACCGCCTATGTTGTGTCGCTTTACCTAAACTACATGCCTGACGGAGAGTACGATGTGCGCGAGGTTGGCGGCACGCACACCCCGCTGGCTCTGACTTTTACTAAAAACGCAAACGGCGATTATGTTTTGACCGAATATTGGGAGCCTGAAAACGGCACGGGGTATCTCGCGTCGATACGATCGAAGTTCCCGAGGGAAGCATGGGAAAGCGCCGACACGCAACTGCATATTGGGTGGAGTAAGCAAAACTGCTATCATCAGGCGATGTATCACTTCGTGGGCGCGGTGCCGCTTGACGGGCGGTATGGCATAGGCTACCATAATCCTTGGAGCGTAGCCTTGACAAATACTGTAACTAATTATGCTGCTATGGAAGACAGCAATGATGATGTCGGTTTTTTGATAAGCTATTTCCCGGGAGCTACGCTGCAAATCGAAGCATATGACGAGTCAAACGATGACTTAGGATACGACCCCGGCAGTTGGGTCATCGAATACGCCGATCAGGGCAAGAACATCACAGTCGGCAGGGAAGGCACGGGCGTTATCCCGATTACCGATGATTTAATCGGGATTTTCGATACGGACGGCGGCAGGTATGCCATGAGATTTGAGAAGTATGTAAAATAAGGGTAGCAAGTATGCAAGGGGATGCAAGGGGACGGTTCTTCTGCTTAGTAAAATCAAGCAAAAGAACCGTCCCCTTGCATACTTTGGGTTACTGTACAGAACCTAATCAGGTTACGTCGTTTGGCTGCGGCTTTGACTTCGTTACGCACGAGCACTGCGGCAGAAATATGCGATATGGAGTAAACTTGTGTGCGGGACTACGTCAAATCCACATCCAAACGACGCAACCTGAACGGCGACATAGGTGCAAACGTTAAGTACGAGACCCCTGTGAAGTGTAACTACTTGTGGTTTTGCCAAGAAAAACAAAAATTTACTATTGACTTTGACGTTACGGAATAGATTATAATCAAGCGAAAGAGAGTCACGACCGAGCTTGCTCGGGCATGACCGAGTGAGCGCAGATTAGAGCGAAGCTATAATCAAGCGAAAGAGAGTCACGGCCGAGCTTGCTCGGGCATGACCGAGTGAGCGCAGATTAGAGCGAAGCTATGCTGGCATAGTGAGGTGGGTAAAAAGATGGAATATACAAGCAACAATCTTTCTAGAATGTCGGGAGTGAGTGCGCGCACTCTGCGGTATTATGATGAAATCGGGCTGTTGAAACCTGTGCGGGTCGCATCGTCCGGGTATAGGATTTATGGACAGAATGAACTCGACACATTACAGCAGATTTTGTTTTACAGGGAGCTGGGATTCCCTCTGGAAGAAATCAAAAGCATCATGTATGCCCCGGATTATGACAGAGAACAGGCTTTTCATAGCCACCTTGCGGAACTAAACAAAAAACGTGAACGGCTGGACGCGCTGATACTCAATGTCACGAAGTCCATAGCTACCATGAAAGGGGAAACTACTATGACAGACAATGAAAAATTCGAGGGCTTTAAGCAAGACCTAATAAACGACAACGAGCAGAAATACGGCTCAGAAATCCGTGGTAAATATGGAGATGCTGTTGTTGATGCCTCAAATGCCAAGCTAAAGGGCTTGACCCAAGAGCAGTATGACGAGGGAGAACGACTACGCATTGCCTATGAGGAAAAATTGAAAGCGGCGTTTGAAACGGGTCGCCCGGAAAGCGAACTGGCGCAATCGGCTTGTGATTTGCACAGGCAATGGCTCTGTGTGTACTATCCGGATTACAGCAAGGAATACCATATGGGGCTTGCTGATATGTATGTTGCCGATGAGAGGTTCAAGGCGTATTACGAAAAGATAATGCCCGGTTGCGCTGAGTTTCTGCGGGACGCAATCAATATCTATTGCAAGTAAATCATTCAATTTCCTTTATTGTATAAAGGGGGCAAAAGGACATCCCCCGGAATACAAGGCAGTTGCGCCATAGTGCCTGACTTTCAAAAAACAAGTGCCGTAAACGTCCGTGGCTGCGGAAAAGAAACCACTTTCATCATGGCTGACCTTCTGTAAACGCGTGAAACTTGTCGGCCATGCGCGGTTTAGGACCCGTCCATCCATCTATTTCATCTACCCAAAACTCGCACCGCCATACAGGGGCGAGGGTGATGGCGCAATCGTGAACACGCCTCAAGCCCCCGCCTTTTGCCGCTTTGTCTTCGTTATCGTCCTAGGTGGGCGTCAGCCCACCGTCGTCCTCTGCCTCGAAAATCGTCAAAATTCGGAGGTTTGAGGTCGTAGATTT
>Ga0099364_10001565_pt1 | contig 37366 bp, 24 predicted proteins | sample TergutTh196P3_FD_73070 | JGI IMG/M metagenome (GOLD analysis project Ga0099364, IMG submission 73070) | Microcerotermes parvus P3 segment gut microbial communities from Pointe-Noire, Republic of the Congo - Th196 P3 | ecosystem: Host-associated > Arthropoda: Insects > Digestive system > Gut ... | reverse complement strand
TCCATTAAGCGGTTATCCAACCGTGTGAGCTCATCATTGCCCCCCACGCCATCAAACACATTGAAATCGCCTTCACCCAAGCGCCCTACTTTGCCATCAAGCATCTTAATACGCGCCGTAAGCGCTCCGGCAAGCCTCATTGAGACTAAAAAGCAAATCACGGTAACCATTATAATGGCGATGGAAAAGATCACTATCATCTCCCTGCTGTCGTCCCAAAACCGGGAGGTAGGCAAAGCGCATGTGATGCTCCAGCCATTCAACCCGCTGCGGTAGGTATAGACCATCAGCCGTTGCCGCCCATTTGGCGCAGTTATGTATTCTTCTGCGTTATTGTTTTCGATCTGTAGTAAAAGCGTTTCGGCAGTAACGCCGTGATCCGCATTGTCCAGTTGAATCAAGCTGTTCCCTCCGTCTGAGTATAGCAACAGTACGGAGTCCTGCGCCATTGCCCTGGCCAGCACGTTGCGTATCTTATTGACCGGGATACAGATACGAAGCAGCGCTATATCCTGCATAGAGTTGGGATCGAGTATACGGCGGTAGGCCGCCACATACCTGATGCCGCTTATAATCACATTATTCTCCCATGCGAGCGCTTTGTCCTCCTGCATTAATTGCTCGTACCATTCAGTACCAACCGCCGCCGAGTATGGCATAATCCGATCAAACTCACTGTTTGTTGGCAACAACGCATCGTTCTTTACAAATATAGACAGCTCGCTTGCGCCGCCATAATAGTTGGAATTGAAAGTCAATTCCGGATAATGGATGTCATAAGCGGTACGTTCCAACCAAATAGCCAGCTCGCGTCGATTGCTGAGGGCCTCGCTTACGCTACCGGGGCGCGCCAGCAGCAACCGCCTCATCTCGGGGTTGAATTGGATGGAGTCTGTTTTTTTGATCTGTGTGGAATAAAACATGTCCAGCATCTCACTTGTTTGAGCGATCTGTTGTTTGGCTGTCTCTCTTCCGGACCGCTCCAGATAATTACTGATCAGCAGGGCGACTAATAATGTGAATGTGATCAATATACCGAAAACCAACGCATAAATTGCCACGGCGAAACGCATTCGCAAAGGCAAATGCCTACCGCCCTGCGGGAACCAGGAGGGTATGCGATGGATCTGGTCAGCCACGGTGATGCACTCTCCCTTCCCTGAACCCCATAGGGGTCATGCCGCAATTCCTTTTAAAAACATAGTTAAAGTAACTGACGTGGGTAAATCCTAACTGGGCGGCTATAGCAGAAACCGGCTTATTGGTTGTGGCTAGCAGATGCTGCGCTTCGCTTAACCTCCTTCCCGCCAAATATTCTGAGATCGTTTGATTAGACTCGCGTTTAAATAAGCTGTTTAAATAATTCGGGCTATAGAAAAAATGCGCGGCGATATTGTCAAGATTAAAACTTTTAAACGGCTGTTGCTCAATATAGCTTTTGATCCGCTGCACGGTGTCTTTATTTTTATTCCTGTACCGGAAAAGTAAATTTTCACGGATCTCTGACAGTGTCGCTGAGAACCACCGCTTTGCGTCTTCTGCAGTTTCCATTTGCATCAGCTTGATAAATCCGTCTTTATTGCCAAACATCTCCTCATAGGATGAATTATTATCCCTGAGGTAAAGCTGGATGAAAATCAATAAAGCGGCGCCAATTTCATTTACCATATTCCAATGATTGCCGGAGGCGCCGACAAAAACCCGGGCGACAAAATCCTCCATAGAAACATGATTATCGCTAAGGGAAAAAACCAATTCTGATAATTGACGATTTTCTATCCCCTTTGCCCTGATTAACTCGAAATCATCAATCTGGATAAGGCAGAGCCATACATTTTCGATGGAAACATTTATATTAAAATATTTTAAAATATCTTTGGAATCGCCCTCTGCGGATGGAAGGCCCATCAGGACGTCCCGGACCATGATATTGGTAATTAATGAGGCGTTATTTTGCACCATTTGATACAGGTTGCTGTGTTCCAAAGCTAAACGCTGCATCTTGGTGCAGCGGGCGATTTGCCGCTGCAGGCAGCACCTGAGCTCGCAGGGGTCAATAGGCTTGATTATATAGCCGTTGCATTCAAGGTCAATGGCATTTTTCAAATGCTCGACATCGCTGAACAAGCTCATAAAAATAAAACTGATATCTGATGAATACTCTTCTGCGAATCGAGCAAGCGCAAACCCATCCATAAATGGCATTTTTATATCGCTTAGCACAATATCCGGTTTCAAGCTGATTATCGCTTCCGCTGCAGATACCCCATCCTCGCACAGCCCCACGATCTCGATATCCAAAGCGTCAGAGAACTGACGTATATAACTTGCTATTTCTTCACGGTCAGCTTCAAAATCGTCTACAATCAACAGCTTTATCATAGCGGCCTCCCGCTCGGGGTATGGTGGTACTAAATACATATTATATTATAGCGGGGATGCTAAGAGCATCCCCGCATGTAATGGCTTTTTCACTATGTGGATTGTTTATTGATTCTCAGCAAACCATACAGCCATTCTAGCCTGGGCTTCTTCATAATTGGTATCTTCTTTAAACTCTCTTATAGCAGCTTCAAATGCAGCGTCAAACTCTGCATCGCTTCGGGCCATCAAAACAGGCGCCGCCTTTTCATCAGCCCACATACTCCAGAACCAGCCGTTTACAAGACCTACTTCGTCTGTACCGTCGCCATAAGAGTAATTGCCTGTAAAGTCATTGCCGGCAGGGCCGAAAAAGCTTCTCTGTAGAGAGACAATGTCAAGTTGCGGCGGATAGCTGCGTTGATACGAAAACGGGTTGAAATTATTTAAATTGGGCGCAGTTATAGCCGCACGGGACAGCCATGTGAAGTATGGGTTCAACTGGGCGTACATGCCATAGTGGAAAGGGCCGTTGGGGCCGCTGTCGTTTGTCAGCATTGCTTCTTTTACTGCCTCATCTTTAAACACCTTTTTGCCGCTGGAATCGATTTCCCACAACCCTGATGACTCCGGTCCCCAAGTGATCAGGTCGAGGCCCTCGTCGGAAAAGAACCAATCCCAGTAATCGATAAGGCGTTCTTTATCCTCGAAATCATTGTGGATTATGAATCGCCAAAAGCCGCCTTCGAAGATATCAAACGCGCCCCAATTCTCGTCGCTTTTGGGCCATGGGATAAAACGGAGCTGTATGTCCTGTGCCTGCAAGGCCTGTATTGCGCCCAAAAGGTCAGGGACAAACATACCTACGCCAACCAAGCCTTGAGCAACCTTATTTTGCACCTGGTCGTCCAGATTCGCTAGGAAATCGGGATCCAGCAGGCCTTCCTGGTATGCCTGGTTCAACCATTTATAATAGTCATAAGTGCCAGGGCTGCCCAGGAAACCATCAACCTCCCCATCCCGTATGCGCCAATGCCCAAAGTCGAACATGTTGCCGATGTGGAACTGATTCCAGCCCACGCCGCTGAGCGGGATAAGCGGTACGTTATTGACCATCATTTCCAGATCGCGGATCTGGAGCAGATAGTTCATAAAGGCATCCGGCGAGTCAATGGGCGGACTTATGGCAAACTCATCCGGTGATGGAACCGTACCGGCAGCTTCATGTTTTGCCACTATATCGGCTACGGGGGTAAACTCATAGCCGCAGGCAGTCAGGAGATCCTCACGGGTCCAAAGCGTCCATGAACCGCGCGGGATATTCCAAGGATCGCTGAGATGCGGCTCTTCGCCCGTGTGGACGGTTACTTCTGGAATCTGAACCTTCTTGCCATCTATCATGAAGCGCGGCCAGAATTTCGGATCCATGTATTTATTTAAGTTTGTCATTCCGTCAATTAATTCTTCTACGCCCTCGCCGTATCTGCCGGTACTATAGGCAAATGCGATGGTCTCAATCCCCCCTGCGATGACATCGGGCGCGTTGCCTGCGGCAATCATGGCGCTTAAGCGCTCTCTGAATGGGATCTGCTGGTTCGCGTTCTGGGTGATCTCGTTTACGCGGATCTTGAACAAATCCTCAACATAAGGGGTTACCACATCAGTAGACAGATCCAACGTGGTGGCGGGAGTGGAGTAACATAGGTCAATGGAATACTCCAGCCAGGGCAGGTCGGAAGCGGTTGTTCCGCCATCTGTCTCGTCAGCCGCCCCTACGGTTGTTTCACCGGCTGTCACTCCGGTTGTTTCACTTGCGACGGATGGCTGGTTGTTCCCGCAAGCGGAAACGGCGGTTAGGAGCATGAACAGGGTTAGCGCATAGCATATGAACTGGATTTTTCTTTTCATTTCTTTGTTTTACCTACCTTTCTTTTAATATGCACGTATATACCATATAAATGGATTTATATTATTTGGCATACGCCAAAATATATAATGTAGCAAAACCAAAACCAGATTATCGCATTATATGCTAAATGGCATAAGAGAGGTTAATCTCCCGCCGCAGGTTTATAGCCAGCTTCTCTAAGCTTTTACAGCCCCGATCATAACGCCCCGCACAAAGTGTTTTTGGAAAAATGGATAGATGCAGACAATCGGCAGGGTCGTGAATACCAATGTGGCCATACGGATCGCTTCCGGCGAGGACTTTCTGTCCAGGGTTATATTGCCGCTGGATTCGGCTATTGCCATAGTTGATGCGAAAGAACTCATTATGAGCTGCTGAAGAACCGCCTGAAGCGGCTTCAGGTCCGGCTTGGTCACATAAAGCATGGCGTCAAACCAGGCGTTCCATTGCCAAACGCCGCTGAACATTGATATCACGGCAATGATAGGCATGCACAGGGGCGCAATAATGAATATTAAAATACGAATTTCACCGGCGCCGTCCAGACGCGCGGATTCAGCGAGGCTCTCCGGTATGGTTTGAAAGTATGTTCGCATCAACAGCATGTTAAACGCCCAAAAACCATGGGGCACTATATAAACCAGAAATGAGTTGAACAAGCGGAGCCTGAACATAAGAACATAGGTGGGGATTAGCCCCCCGGATATAAACATTGGTATGATCAAGATGAGGGTGAGTAACCGCCGACCGGGCAAGTCCGCCCGGGTAGAGGCGTAGGCAGCAAGGCCGGTGAGCAGGAGAGTCCAGAGGATTCCGCATACCGTACGCGCGACACTGACCAAAAAGGAGTTGATGATTAAGTTCTGTTGTAATACCTCCTGAAAATTTGAGGTTGTAAAGCCAACGGGGAATATTGTGACGTTCTTTGTCATCACGGCCACATTATCGCTAAGGGAAAAGGCGACGCAATACAAAAAGGGATAAATAATTATGCAAGTGAGTACCAATACCAGCAGTGAAAGCAGTAATTGGGTCATGGGGGAGCCTTCGTTCGGTTTACTGACAAACAGCCGGCTTTTTTTCCTTTCGCTCATTGTCATTATTTTTTTCTCCTCCTTTCCGCCTTAAAATGCGCCGTAGCCCTGTGCCTTGCGGCTAATCATGTTAGACGTCAGTACAAGCCCCAGTGCGACAATGCTCTGCGTAAGCCCTACGGAAGCCGAAAAACTTAGATTCCCGCTTGCTATGCCTTGGGCATATACATAGTAGTCTATAGTGTTGGCCGTGGTTGACAACAGCGGGTTACGTAGGTTGAATACGGCGTCGAAAGATACGTTGCCGTTGGCATTAACAAGCGTGCCGATCGTAAATATCAACATAAGCCCCACTGTGGGCATAATGCCCGGAATGGTGATATGTATGAGTTTTTGGCGACCGTTTGCGCCATCCACAATAGCGGCTTCATATTGTTCGGCGTCAATTCCGGAGAGGGCGGCTAGAAAAATAATTGAGTTCCAACCAAGCTGTTTCCATATTGCTGTCGTGATGATGATAGCCCAGAAATAATTGGGTTCTCGCATAAATGGGACAGGATCGCCGCCAAACGAGCGGAGGATATTATTTACAACGCCGGTATTGACATCCAATATCCTATATACCAGGCCAGAGACCACTACCCAGCTTACGAAATGCGGCAAATAACTGATGGTTTGTGAGATGCGTTTGAACAAACTATCCTTTAACGTAAAAATTATGATTGCAAAAATGATGGGTAACGGAAAACCTATCAATATGCTTAAACCGTTGATACCAAGAGTGTTTTTAAGCGCAAGCCAAAACTCCGGCCTTGCGATGAATCTTTGGAAATGCTTGAGGCCAACAAAAGGGCTGCCAAGATATCCGTTGAGGATACTAAAATCCTGGAACGCCATGATAACGCCAAACATTGGCACATATGAAAATATGATCACCGAAGCCAGCGCGGGCAACATAAACAAATACATGACTCTGTTGCGATAGATGCGCCTTGACAAAGAATTTTGCTGCCCTGCGACAGCATTTCTTCGTACGGAAGATTTTCGCAATGCTCTAACCCCCTTTCTACTTTTATATGAATAAAGCTATCATTTATACCTATTGCTTAACGCATGCGGATCTATTTTATTGGATTCATTAAAATTATCAACTATTCATATGCACAGAATAACTAAACTATGCAAAATGATCAATACAAAATATCAACGCTCCTTATGAAATTCAACGAAATTTGTATATGGACAACCGGAAATGGCGGCCTGGTTCGCGGAAGAACGTGTAAAAGTATTGATACCGGATATGCCAGATATGCCGTCGGTGAATACAGACTTGAATTTGGGCTCTTTGAAAAAGAGAGCCCAAATTCAACTGGCCATTTCCGATCAATTCTAAGACTGACAGTTTTATGTTCTATTAAGTGTAACAGTGTTAGCGGCAAATATAATATATTGATTTAAAAAACTATGATGGCCTGTAAACGCCCTGGGCTCGTAGCCAGTAGGATAATTCATGTTCTTTCCGCTCGCGTCAAATCAAAAATCGTCTACCCAAATGCGCTACGAACCTATTTATAGGCTTATGAGTTTGCTTTATCGATCATCCACTGCACAACTTTGTTCGGATGCTCTATTTCGTCGGCTGTTCTTATTGTCACCGTTGGTATAGCGCCGTGCGCGTCGTGCATCTTCATGCGCGCCTCCTCCATTTCCGTTTTACCTGACAGGCCGGTATAGCCTATAGTGCGGCATATGGCGCCAAAGAGGAACTCGTTGAGCGGAACTGCGCGTATATTGGCGCATTCGTCGTATTTATCCAGTTTATACCAAGGATACATCAAGTGAGCCTGGCAAAAATGTAAGCCCCTCATCGTGGTCTCGTTTGAACCTTCGCCGCCAAGAGCGACGCCGCCCCCCATTCGCGAGAGATAGTCGATCTCCCTTACGGCGCCCTCTGTAGACGTCACATTATTACACAATGAATTGTGGAGATTGAAAGTGTTTAACGTGATGTCGATGAAAATGGTATCAACTTTGGTATCTTTTACTACGCCCTGCAATGCTTCACGGAGAATCGAAACCCACATACCGTGCCCTGGATGGATTTTGGTCATTGTGTTCGCCGTTTTGCTTGTCGTGGCTAATGTCAAGCGGGATGCCGGCACTTCTATCCGGGAGCCTTGCGGAACTGTCCAGCCTTCGTTGAAATTGCTTTCTAATTTGCGATAGCGGAAGTCCACCACAAGGGGAAATAGTTCGTGTGAGGGATCGATCTCGAACGCGTTGCAATGCGGCGCCGCGTGAAAACCCATTTCTGCGGCTTTATCAAAGAAAGCTTTGGCTTCGGCGCTTGCGATATAGGTAGGATAGTTCTGATCATATTTATGAGTCCGCCAATGCGGTATATGTAAAAGCGTTTTTTTGGGGTCCACTTTTTTCTTCAATGCTTCCAATACGCCCATATCTACCGGGCACCAGCTTATCGCGAACGATATATCGTGAAGCCACGGAAGGCGGCGATCCTGCTGCGCCTTTAGGTTGTATGTATTAAATAGCCAATCGCGGTATTGGGCGGCCGGCGTCTCCCAATTGCCTTCGTAACACGCTATCCGCCATTCAAGACCGCCTGCCGATAAGTTCTCGTCGATGGGGCCGTATGCTTCAGTCTCTAGGCCGATGGTACGAGGGTTCCACGGCGCGCCGATTTTCAGTTGCTTGTACCGATACTGGGTGTCTTCCGTCCTAATCCAAAAACCGCCTTTTTTACTTTGCAGTAACGCGAGCCCCGCCTCCCATTGGAACGGCCATGGGAAAGCGCTTCCCGAAATCAGAGGATCCTCGAGGTCCATATCGACCCCCTGATACAGAGGCGCGATCAACCGGCATTCCGGGATAATGCCACATAAATTCCAACGCACCGCTCGTACTCCGGCCCTGCCTGAAAAAGCCGACGGTTCGATGATTAATTCCCCATTTTCTTCGTCCTCGCGGATTATGATCACCCCGTCTGCGTGCCAATTGTGAAATCTATACTCCGCGATGGTATTTGATACGGAATACGCATTAACAACGGCATTGCTGCCACCGGACACCTCGACCCCCGGCACGTCCGGGTAGTCGACGCCGCTGCCCATACACGCGCCGTTGTGCCCGCCGTTCTTATAGTTGCTGGGCGCGTTCCGGTAAACTAGTTCCAGCGCGCTACCCTCGCGAGGATCACACGCCCCGATAAAATCCTCCCCCGTTGCTTTCGAACGTAGCGATATCAAATAACCTTGTTCGAATATGGCTGACAGCATTTTTGTATCGGCATAAACCTTACCGCCTTCTACGCGAATCATACATTCCCCTTTCTGCCGGTGGCATTAAAAATCGAATCGATTATTATAGTTATTAATTATTAGTTTTGTTAATGATATACTATGAAAAACAAAAAAACCAGATACAAGGGGGTATTCGTATGCAGCAAAATCCCGGAAACGCTTTTTTTTGCAATTTTAGCGATATCCTATGCGATGCGCCGGGTTATTTCGATTTGCGCGGCTATCAGGACGATCGCAGGGTGCTTCGAAATCCGCATAAAGGTTGGTACTGGCATTATATCGATAACGGCTACGCGCGTTCCGCGTATAGGGCGGAGCACGATCCGGACGATCTTTTACTGGATTTTCCGGGCTTAAACCATCTTTATCTTCGATTTGATTGGAGCGATATAGAAAAGGAAGAAGGCAGCTTCGACTGGAGCTACATCGACGAAATATTTGAAAAGTGGGGAAGCGCCGGTTACCGTTTTTCATTTCGCCCATGTACTTATGAAGGCGGCGCAGCCCTTGCATACGCGACGCCCAAATGGGTGTTCGACGCGGGCGCGAAATTTCAATCCTTCGGCGGCGCTGTTGAACCAGATTATGGCGATGCTATTTATTTGGCGAAGCTGGAAGCTTTCATGGCTGAGTTCGGGAGAAAATATAACGGGCATCCTTTGGTAGAGACAGTTGATATAGGAACTTACGGAACCTGGGGCGAAGGGCATACATACAGAGGGTCCGACAAGGCGTGGCCATTATGGGTAATGAAACGTCATATCGATCTGCATGTAAAATATTTCCCGGATACCGTGTTGCTGCTTAACGACGATATGATAAATCACCGCAGCGCGTATCCGAACGAAGAGAACATTGAACTAATGGAGTATGCGATCAACAAGAGAATCGGACTGCGCGACGATTCCGTATGCGTCGCGTCTTACGCCGCAAGATTCGGGTATTCGACGCTGCGCACTCCGTTCATGTTTGATCATTTTCACCCCGTCGCGCCGGTGGATCTTGAGTTTGAACACTACAAATCGATCGCGGACGACGTACTAAAACAAGGTTTCCCTTTTTTGGACGCGATGCTGCGCACACACTGTACTTTCGCTGGTTTCCATGGCTATCCCCGCCCCTGGCTCGACAAATATCCTGATTTGACGGAATACTGCGCCAATCGCTTGGGGTATTGGTACTTCCTGGAAAGCGCTACATTGCCTACAATGAAAATTGGTTGCGGCAACCGCGTCGAGCTGCGTTTGAGCAATCGTGGTTTTAGCAAGGCATATTGGCCCTATGCGGCAAAGATCCGTTTGGCGGGCGAAGGCATCGTTAAGGATTTTAGCCTGCCCATAGATAATCGGAGATGGGAACCAGGGGATATCCGGGAAAGTTTTTACATTCGCCCGGAATCGGTTAAACCTGGTCAATATAATGTTCAATTTGGCTTATTCGAGGGCGAGCGTTCCATCGAGCTTGGAATGAAAAAAGAAAATGAAATTGACGGATTCTATCATATCGGGCATATAAAACTCGAGGATTAACAATTAACACCGATCGGTGTTGTTATATGATATGTATAATTTAAATTGCATAAAAACATGCAACGGTTATTGCAGTTGCATGTTTTTTATGATATAATACTGTTACGATGGCTTGTAGCAGGGGGCAAAATGTATTGCGCGATTATTGGTGATTTGGTACAGTCAAAAAATATATCGATTGAAGAGCGCAACACTGTTCAGAAGAATCTTATCAGTTTGCTGGTGGATGTCAATAGGCGCTTCTCTGTGCATATCGCTGCGGACTTTACCATAGCGCTGGGTGACGAGTTTCAAGGGCTGTTGAAAGAATCTGCCGTCAGTTTGCGTGTAATCGACCGGATCGCCAGTGAGATGCACCCATATGAGGTGCGCTTCGGCGTCGGTATAGGCGATATGCGGACCACTATCGATCCCCGCAACACATTGGCGGCGGACGGCTCCGCATACCATTTTGCTCGCGAGGCGATCACGGGGCTAAAGAACGATGGGGACGGCATCCTTGCCAGCAAAGCGGCACCGGCGGCCAGCGCGCGTTTTGAAACCGGCGCCGCCGACAGCGCGATGATTAACATGAGTTATAGCTTCGCGCTGGGGATTATGAGGAAATGGTCTGTTAAACAATGGCAAACGATCCGCGCGGTTGTAGATAGCGGCAACCGGCAGTCGGAAGCCGCGCTTTTGCTGAATTTAGGCAAGTCCACAGTGACACGCAACCTCCAGGCGGCCCGATACGCCGACTATCTTAAGATAACCTCGACGCTAGAGAACTATCTACGCGACACATATGATACGGCGGCGACAGCCAGCGTGCGGCTCCAGCAAGCGATCAACCTCATTGACTCGGCGGGCTATTTCATGCGTGTGGAAGTTGACTACGATCTCGCGCTGGAAAAATATTTGGAAGCGCTATCCATCCGCAAAGCGTGCATAAGGGGCGGGGACGAGCGGGTGGCCGAGTCGCTGGACTACGTGGGGGACGCATATTTAAAGAAAGGCGACGGGAAGGCCGCGCTTCCGTACTACGAGGATGCTGCAGCGATGCGAAGAGCCATCGGGGTGGGGGAGGCGCTCGCCGCGCGCAGCATGTATAACATAGGTAGGGCCAAACAGGCGATGGGGCTGTATAAAGATGCCCTCCGTTGCTTCAGCGACGCGGCAGGCATGTGGGAGAGGGCGTTGGGCAGCGAGCATCCGGACACTGCGGGCGCATATTTTGGAATAGCTGAGGCGCATGGCTCGCTGGGCGATTACGCACAATCTATGGAATGGCACGAAAGGGCATTGGCCGTTCGCGAAAAAGTGTTGGGGGAGCAGCACCCGGACACAGCGGATTCGTATTCGGGTATAGCGTATATAAATTTACTTACCGGTGAATTTTCCGCAACGCTGGAATGGTTATATAAAACATTACATATAAATGAAAAAGTTTATGGCGCCAACCATGTTGACACGGCAGCCATATATTATTGTATGGGTGTAGTATGCAATAGCATGGGCCAATATAGTGAAGCGATGGAATGGCATGAAAAGGCTTTATCAATACGCGAAAATATTTTGGGGAAAGGGCACCCGGATACCGCAAAATCATATATTGGCATAGCTGCTGTATGTGAAAACCAGCATTTAGTGGCTAAAGCAATCGAATGGTATGAAAAAGCTAAAATGGTATACGAAAAAACGTTGGGGGCAGAGCATCCTGATATGGCTGCGCTGTTAAATAACATGGCTGTAGCATATACATTATTAAAAGATTATTCAAAAGCTATAGAGTGCTGCTTCGAATCTTTAACCATAAATGAAAAAACGTTCAATGCTAATAATGTCAATACGGCGGCTAACTATCATAACATTGCATGCGTATATTCGGAGATGAATGACTATGACATAGCTCTGGAGTGGTATAGCAAAGCGGCCGACGCCACCGTTGAAACATTGGGCGACGACCATCCTAACATGGCTCGTATATTCACCGGCATTGCCATAGTCTACGATAATAAAAGATTGTATGAGAATGCATATAATTTGCACATAAAAGCAATGTCTATTAATGAAAATTCATTAGGTACAAATCACCCAAACACGGCGAAAACATACGCATTCATAGCAAATACGTTATATAATATGCATAAATACAAAGATGCGCAGGATTGGAATCTTAAAGCAATTGATGTTTTTGAAAATACATTGGCGGACAATTATGTCGAATATATAAACGTATGCAATAATATAGCGACGACATACGATGCAATCGGCATGCCTATAGAAGCCGGTTTGTATCGAGATAAGTTGCGTGAAATTACTAACAATACATACATAAGCAATAGGTAAAGGCAAAAACGATGGATTTTTTGATGGTAACATCCATGCTGTTGATCGGGCACTTTTTCGGTGATTTTTATTTTCAGTCAGATGCCATGGCGCGGCGGAAAGACTCCGAAGCGAAAACTATGCTAAGGCATGGGCTTTTATATTTTTTGGCAATGACAGGGGCCGTTACGCCGCTTGTTTTGCTTTTCAATGCGGGACCTGGATACTGGGCGCCTGTCGCGTTTATACCAATTTCGCATATTTTAATTGATTATACGAAATGCAGATGGCTTGGATGGGAGCGGTTGTGCCAGAAGAACGAGAAATATGTTTTTTTGTTGGATCAGGCGGCACATGTCATAATTATTATATTTGTTGCATTGTATTATGCAACAAAAGCGCCTGTTGCATATTCTACCGTTCAATTTCATTTTCAATATATATATTTAGCACTAAACTTAGGCGCACCCATACATAAATTAATCCAAATCGCATGCCTGTTCCTGTTTTTGGGAAAGCCTACCGGTGTTTTCATTCAGAGTATAATTAAAAGCGATGATGAGAACGATGCTAATTCCAGCGTAATAATAAGAAAGGAGCAAAAGGCAGGCAGGCTCATTGGCATATTCGAAAGGTACTTGGCGGTTATACTTGTTATCACAGAGCAATACTCAGCCCTGGCATTTATAGTTACCGCAAAGTCCATTGCGAGGTTCAATAAAATTTCCGACAACCCGGAGTTCGCCGAAAGATATCTGCTGGGTACCCTGGGTAGCGTGCTGTTCGCCGTTGCCGGGGCGGTGATGTATCTTCAACTGCCATGAACTTGTTTTCTAGTTGCTCCCCCGCTGGAGCGTTTGCCTGCGGCGGCAGTCGGCGTATACAAAACAAATCCAACGATAATCCCAAATAAAGACATTGATGAAGACATTTCATAGAAATGCGCCCATCTGACGGCGTCCGGGAACAGTATGTTTGGGATTATCAGCACAATGGCCGTCGTAAAATATACGAGCCAAACGCTGATGATGCATTTCACCCGATTATCCCGCAGCATATTTACAAGCGGCAATATAAACGAGGCGAACATAAATCCGCGCATGACCTGGAAAGGATATATAACCGGATTGTCATTTATATTGTTCATGAGCTGGCCGACAAAACCCGCGTTTTCAGTGCTGCCGGAATAGAATAGGCGCAATTCGCCAAACTGCCACGCCACAAAATAGCCAAAAATGAAGTATACGGCTGCATATATAAAACCAAGCGCCGCCACACGCCAAGCAATCTGCGCAATAGGGACCGGGGCGCTTGCTTCCACCGGCCCGCCGTGCCCGAAAAACTTTATGCCTAAAAGTGTTGCTGCGACGATTGATGGCAGGGGCGCCAGCGTTATATACAATATATCCAAAACAGTGAGCAGCGGGAAAACATCGCCAAAGAACCATGTTTCAATCTGCGTCATAAATGAGGCAATCATAAACACGGCAAAAATAATTCCGATGGCCCGCTTTGCGCCGCGCCAATTAGCATTGGCGGCAATGAAGCAAATCGCAAAACAAAATAGCGCGCTACTGATCAGCACGTAAACCACGGACATGGGATCGGAGTTAGCGCTTGCTTCGTTAAATGCTTGTGAATACGGCATAGCTGTAGTGGTTACTATTGTCAATAAACTATATAAAAATACTATCAAAACAAATTTCAATGCTTTCTTCATAATATTCACCTTATATTACGCCTAAAATAATCCAATTCTGCCCACTTTGCCCGGATCGCATGCGATTATGCACACCTTATATCATTTGAAAATGTTCTATTATATTTAAGGCATTATTTAATGTTTTAAACACGCCAACAGAAATTATTGTTAATTAACATTCGGATGACTCTATATAATATAGATTATTACATGTTATATTCAATTTGAATATATGTTTTGGGTTAAATGGGATAAATGGGATATTATAGGGGGATTGGGAGGGCAGATCATGAAAACATTGGAAACGGATAGATTGATTTTGAGGAAGCTTGCGGAAGATGATTTCGGCGCAGTACTAAGTTACATGAGCCTCGCCGAAACAGGCATATATATGCCGTGAGGGCCGGACATCGAGGAAGAAGCGAGAACGTACATAGCTTTGGCGATCAGCGAAGCCGAAAAAAACCCGGTATATCACCATCATTATGCCGCAATCCTAAAAAGTACGGGCAAATTGATCGGCGGCTGCAGGGTGTCGCGCGACGGGTCGCTGTGCTGGCTCTTGCACCCTGATTATTGGAAGCGCGGGTTTGGCGCGGAAATAGGAAAAGAGATGATGCGGTTCGGTTTTGTGGAGCTTGACCTTCACCGCATCTTTGCCTCGTGCGATACGGAGAACGCCAACTCATACCGATTGATGGAGAGGCTTGGCATGCGCCACGAAGGAACGTTTCTCGAATACCGGCCGCCCAATAAATTATCGGACAAAAAATACAGCGATACGTTGATATACGCCATCCTCAAAGACGAATGGGAAACACAAATGAAATAGCATATTACAATTCCTTGCTGTGCGAGTTCAAGGATTTTATCGAGCTGCCCGAGCTTTCGGACAATGTCATACATCTTGTTTGTATTTAAAATATTAGCCAAACTTCATAGCTATAACAGCAATATTAAGCCAAACTTCATAGCTATAACAGCAATATCGAGCCAAACTTCATAGTATAATCACGCCATACTTGATAATTCTATTTTCTCATGATAAAATTTATTTGCATGTTTCGTACTTTAGGCAATATAAGAGGTTGACCCGAAGTGAATTATATTACGAGAGTTACTGATACAATTATAAAAAAGAAACTACAAGGGCTCGGCGGTCTGTTGATCGTTGGCCCAAAATGGTGCGGAAAGACCTCGACGGCAGAACAATTCTCAAATAGCGCAATTTATTTGGATGATTTTGCGGATGGCGGAAACAATATCCAAATAGCTTCGCTGAACCCCACTGTACTGTTGGAAGGCGAACCTCCTAGGCTGATCGACGAATGGCAGCTTGCCCCAAGCCTTTTCGACGCAGCGCGCAGAGAAATCGACAAACGCGGCTCCAGTGGCCAATTCATCTTCACTGGTTCGGCAACTCCGCCGATGAGTCAAACCAGGCACTCCGGCACAGGGCGATTTTCCTATGTCCGCATGTACCCGATGTCGCTCTATGAATCCGGTGAATCGAACGGCTCCATATCTTTAGCGGAACTGCTAACAGGTAAACCTGATTTGGGAACTGCATCAGGACTAACAATCGAAAACCTTGTTTTTTCCATCATACGCGGGGGATGGCCGGGCGCCCTTCGCTTGTCTGACGAAGCAGCTTTAAGCGTAGCGAAGGATTATCTATTTTCTATTGAAAATAATGAGTGGATATATTCAAAGGATAAAAGGATAAAACGGCATCCCGAAAAAATCAGAGCTTTAATAAGGTCTTACGCGCGAAATACAGCAACGCCTGCATCTGTTGAAACAATATTAAAGGACACTTTGGATGCAGGGGGCGCAATATCACGCGCCACAGCGGACGGCTATATTCGGGAGCTGCAGAACCTTTATGTGCTGGATGATCAGCCGGCATGGAGCGTATCGCTTCGGTCTAAAACACCTTTGCGTCAGACGCCTAAACGGCACTTGGTGGATCCATCACTTGCGGCTGCGGCTATAGGCGCAACACAGGACAGGCTCCTTAAAGATTTTAATACATTCGGTTATTTATTTGAGTCACTGTGCGTCAGGGATGTTCGTGTTTATGCCATGGTAAATAATGCTACTGTTTCATACTACAGGGATAAATCAAATTTGGAAGCTGATATGATCATCGAAAAAGAGGATGGGGCATGGGGCGCTATGGAAGTAAAGCTTGGGAGCGCTCAGGAAAATGAAGCTGCTGCAAACTTAAAGGGCTTGGTATCGCGCGTAGATACAGCACATCGCGGGGAGCCTTCGTTTCTCGCAATCATTACCGGCGGTAAGTACCCGTATCGACGCGATGACGGTGTATATGTAATTCCCATCGGTTGTCTTGCGCCTTGAACACAGACGGAATTTTATAATGCACCTTAATAAATATACTATATATTCGTTGTGCGCGCCCTGCTTTGCAATGCCGCCGCTGCCGGCCAGGATGATGATGAATGCATTACAACGCCTGTTCCGTGCGAGCTATTATGTCGTCCTGGGTCTGCTTTGACAGGACGTTGAAGAACGCGGAGTAGCCGGCCACGCGCACGATCAGGTCCGCGTGCTTGTCCGGGCGGAGCTGCGCGTCCAGCAGCGTTTCGCGCGATACGACATTGTACTGCACATGGAAGCCATGGAGGTTGTCGAAAAACGCGCGCAGCAGCATGGCGAGCTTTTCGCAGTTGCTCGGGCTAGACAGCATTTGAGGCGAAACTTTTTGGTTGAGCAGGACGCCGCCCGTTATCTTGTCCGTGCGCAGTTTGGATATCGATTTGAATACGCTGGTCGGGCCGTTGATGTCCGCGCCGTGGGTGGGGGAGCAGCCTTCGGCCAGCGGCTCGCCGGCGTTCCTGCCGTCCGGCGTCGCGCAGGTGGACGCCCCCTGCGGCACATTGGCGGAGATGGACGATGTTCCGGCATAGTAGCAGCCGCCTATTGGGCCGCGCCTGTAGCGTGTGTTTTTATGTTTGGCTATCTCGTCTATGTAACTGTCGTAGCCTTGGACGACCAGGCTGTCCACGTAGTCGTCGTCGTTCCCGTATTTTGGCGCGGCCAACAGCAGCCGCTGCGCGCGTTTGCCCGCGTCGTCGGCGAAGTCGGAGAGCAACGCGTCCCATAGCTCCCTGCGGGACAGGCTTTTATCTTCGTAGACGCATTTTTTGATCGCGGCGAGCGAGTCGCCGAGGTTGGCGATGCCTACTTGCAAGTCGCTGATGAAGTCGTAGACGGCGCCGCCTTCCTTGATGTGCTTGCCGCGCCCTATGCAATCTTCCGTCAGTGCGGAGCAGAGTATGTCCGGCGCCTCTTGCTCGAGGGCCATGTCGGCGCATGAGTCGAGCACCACCGCTTGGCGGCAGAAGTCACGTACGTATGCGTCCCACGCACACATGACGTCGCCGAAGCTTTCCATGTCGAGGAAATGGCCTGGGTGGGCGCCGGCGTCGCTGCCGCTCGTTGTTGTGTCGCCACTTATATCCGCACCGCCGCTTACGTCTACGCCGCTTCCGACATCCACACCGCTGCCGACGTCCACGCCGCTGCCGACGTCCACGCCGCCGTTCAGTGCGATCATCAACGTTTTGGGGAAGTTTAAAAAACTCATGCCGGTGCAACGGTAGCCCCACTTGCCTGGCACGGCTACTTCCACGCAGCCGATGGCGCTGTAGTTGTACGCGTCTTCTTTTTTTACGCCGATATCGATGAACGAGGGAATGATTATTTCGTCGTTGTTGAAAGCTGGCATGCCGAAGCCGCAGCGTATCACCTGTATGCATTCGTCGAGGAAAGCGTCGCTCATGCCCCTGTGGTAGCGTACCGTAAGGTTGGGCTGAGGCAGGTGGCAACGCGCAACTGTGCGGAGCACCAGGTAGCTGAGCTCGTTTACCGCGTCCCCGCCGCTAGGCATTTGCCCGCCGATCGTGACGTTCTGGTAGAGCGGGCTGCCAGCAGAGAAGCGCGTGTGCGTTTTGCTGCGGACTTTGTTTATCGAATATGTGCGCAACCACAGGTTTTCCAGCAGCTCGCAGGCCTGCTCGTCTGTCATGCCGTCCGCTTTGCTGTGTATATAGTATGGGAGCATGTATTGGTCGAACCGCCCGTAAGAGAGGGAATGCCCGTTTGACTCTATTTGCAAGATGATGTGTATGAACCAGACGCTCTGCACTGCTTCGTGAAACGTTTCGGCGGGGTGCATGGGCACTTTGCGGCATATGCGCGCTATCTCCTTTAAATGCGATGCGCGCCTGCGAGCATCCTCCGCTGTCGCCGCATCATCTGACTCTGCTGCCGTATCATCCTCCGCACCCTCCGCCATTTTATCAGCGTCCCTCGCCATCGTCTCGGCGAGATCCGCAAAGCGCAGCGCGTACGCCTCTGCTGCGTCCAGCACAATTAGCATGGCGCGATACAGATAGCTCTTTTTCAAATCTTCAAAATCGCTCAGCTCCAACGCAGACAGCGCCGCCCGGACCTTATTGCGCACGCCGTGCAGCCCCTCGCGCAGCACCCATTCGTAGTTTACCGCTATATGCCCGTCGCCCGATGTGATGTTGCCTTCAGTTTTTATGATGCCCAAGTCATACAGCGTCCTGGCGCGTTCCGGAAAGGCTGCGTAGCCTTTGTCCTTCAATGTACGCCCCTTCCAGTAGGGGTATATCTCGCGCAGCACGCGTTTATTATCTTCCGTTATGGTAAACTTGTCGCCGTCGCGCTGTTCAAACTCGTCCAGTTCAGCGACGACCCAGTCCATGGCGTATTCCGGGAAGACCGGCGCAGCGCGGTCGGCGCTCGCCTGGTTGCCTACAATCAGCCCGTCGGGGTCTATATAGATGGACATACCGCGCAGAACGCTGTCCAGCATGTATGCCCGTTTCAATACCACCTGATCCTGTTCGTGTGCGCGGTAGCTGTCCGTCGTGAGCACAGCCCTTTCCGTGCAGACCGCAGGGCGGGCCGCGAGCATGCGTTCGCGCATCGCGGCGGTGCGAGGGTTCAATTCACCGAAATGGCTGCTCATATATACATGCTCCTTCTTTTTAAATTATGCCAAATATCATTCTGTCGATAATCGTATTCGTAACCTGTGAACATTATAACAATATTTAGCGTAAAAAAACATTGGTTGGTGGGAGCGGCGGCATCGGCGACAACCGTTGGTCAAAATTTATGGCTTACATAGAATGAATTAAACGTCAGTAATTCATTAATTCATTAATTTGTTGTATATTATTAACTAAGCATAGTTTTACAATGTTTTGCAATTATCAATATGTAAAAAAAATTATATCGAAAACCACTAAGGGGGGTATTTAAATGGGCAAACGGATTTTAGTTTATGTATTAAGCATCTGTATGATCCTTGCGGCGATCAATATCCCATCCATGGCAAACCAACCGGATGATCTGGTGGTTTATGACATTTCGCAAACCAGCAACGAGCAATTCTCCGATTTTAACGGCAGCGGCGGCGGCGGGGTGGCTGGCGAAGAAGATTACGCCCCCCCATTCCATACGTTTGACGGCTACGATGACTCAAACGATTCGGGCGGCAGTCAGGAAAACCTATTCGCTTCGGGCGGCAGTCAGGAAAACCCATTCGATTCGGGCGGTAGTCAGGAAAACCCATTCGATTCGGGCGGCAGCTTGGAAATATCGATAATGGGCCCTATAGGCGCCCAAGTTACACAAAGGGACATAATCCTCATGCTGGACGTTTCCGACAGCATGGTTGGCGCACCGCTGGTGTCGATGAAAAAAGCGGCTATAAAATTCTGCGATGATTTATTAAACAGCCCGGACGACAACCGCATCGGGCTGGTGGTCTGGGCCTACGACTACGTTGCGTACGATTTTACGAGCGACATAGAGGGCATAAAAAGTAAAATATCGGCTTTGACGATTGGCTTTGGGTCAAAAACGGACCGTGCCCTGCGCGTGGCGAAAAGCCTTATGGACAGTAACGGTCGGGCGGGCGCGAGCAAGAGCGTCGTCCTCATGACCGACGGGCTGCCGACATACAAGGATTTTAACGGCCAGGGCCCGTACGCTTATTCGGATTACCCTGGGATCAACTGGCTTGGCAATTTCTATTATGCTTGCGCGAATTCCGCATACAAAGAAGCCCAGGATATAGCGGCGGACTACAGCCTCTACGCGCTTGGGTTCATTCAAACCATTTATGGGCGCGAGCTGGATTTTGGCCGACGTTTTTTAAACGACATACAAAACGCCGGGTATTATGAAGTCACCAACACGGATGATTTGGAATTCATTTTCGGCGAAATCGCGGATGACATCGCCAAGCCTGCCGGGGAATTCAAGTATGCCGGACTCATCAACCAAGATACCGACAGCATTGCGCGCTACCATTATGACGACGCGTATTTTCTTAGGGATTCCCGGACATACAACCCCCAATTGGCCACTATGTCTCTGTGTCTTGAACTCTCCTCATGGTCCAGCTATGACGTGGACGAATGGCGGCATAAGAGCAAAAATGCCAGGGAGCTTCTCACGGGGGAGGCGCTACAGCCAGACGGGACATATGCAAAAAGGAGCAATGGCATCGGGTTTGGGGGCTTCGCCCAAAATAGCGTTTGGGATCAGCCGCCGACTACAAACTCAATTGGCTTGGTGGCAGCCAATAAAACAATCATGGACGCCGGCAGCAACGGCAACAACGGCAGCAACGGCAACAACGGCAAGGAATACACGCTCATAGCTGTTGCGGTCCGGGGCGGCGGCTATTATAGCGAGTGGGGCGGCAACCTCAATGTGGGGAGCGCAGGTCACCACAATGGCTTTGATACGGCAAAAAACGAAACGTTGCGTTTTATACAAAATTACATTGATACGCATCAAATCAGTGGCGACATCAAGCTGTGGATAGTAGGTTTCAGCCGCGCAGGCGCAACGGCGAATCTGGTTGCCGGCGCCATTAACGAAGGCCATGCTTTCCAAAATGCCGCGCTTGCCCCGGAAGATGTTTACTGCTATACATTTGAAACGCCGCAGGGCGCCCTAAGCGCCCAAGCGGGCCTTGGCGCCCATCCCAACATACACAACGTTATAAACCTGAACGACATTGTGCCCATGGTGCCTTTTACCGCGTGGGGGTTTCAAAGGTACAACGCAAACAACGACTATATTTTGCCATCGATTGCCACTGCGGGGTTCAATGGCGCCAACGGGAAGCTCGACAATATGCTAAAGCAGTTTGAGGCATTGGGCTATTCGCGCAATCTCTACCGCATAGTCGAAACGACGCGGACTCTGCAGCTGAAGATCAACCCAATAAGGATACTGCCCGGCGGCGACCCATTGATAACGGTAGGCTTGGTTAACGACAAGGGCATGACCAACAACCAAATGCTGCAGGGGCTGATGAACTCATTGGCCACCACGGCAGTCGGCGGCCGCGAGAACTATGCTTCGACATTCCAAACGGAGTTCGTAGACTTCATGGACGTCGCGATGGCATATGGTAATGAAGACTTTATCAGCGAACTACTGATCGAAATAATCATTGGGCTGGCGCGGGACGATTGTAAGGAGTTTAAGCATATTATCGCCCCGCTGAAAAGCCTGAACCTCTTTTATTCGGCCTCTAGCAGATTGAATGACGTAAAAAAGCGCGTGGCGGAATATGTCTCGTCCGCCGCGTCAAAAAAGGGGGTTACGCTCACCCCCGCATTTTTAAACGCGTTGGTGGACGCGCTGACCGCGCTCATCAATAAGGACGACGGGGTATTGTTGCTGAAAGCCGCCGATAACATGCTCCTACAGAACGCAGACATAATCCAGCCGCATTGGCCGGAAATCACCCTCGCCTGGCTGATGTCGCAGGATACTGCGTACGCTTCCGGCGCGACGTACGGCTCGTCGCCGGGGACGATACGTATAATATACATAAACTGCCCTGTAGACATTGCCGTGTACGACAGCGAAAACAATTTGATGGCTTCGGTCATTGGCGACAAGCCGTTGGATGGCCCCATTTACAGCGCGGTTAACGAAAATGGCGAAAAGATGCTGTACCTTCCCGCCGACGACAGTTATATGTTAGATATCAAGGCGACTAACAATGGTGTAATGGCCTACACGATCAGCGAATATGATTTGCTTTCAGGCAGCGTTGACCGTTTGCTCAACTACTATGATCTGCCTGTTGAAAATGGCGGCCATTATATCGGGTCCGTCCCATCCTTCGCCCAATCCGAGTTGGAATCCGGGACGCCGGACGGTTCCGCTGCGGCTTATAGGCTGCTGGATGGCGTCGGCGCAGCGATCCCAGCCAGCGAGGAGTTCAGGGGCGATGTTGTCGACGCCAACTATTTTGCTGTATCTGTAATAGCAAGCAATGATAGCGGCATTGTATACGGGGGCGGCGAGTTCTTGAAAGGAACGTTCGTTAAAGCCGAGGCCCAGCCTGTATTGGGCGGCAGGCTGCTGGGCTGGTATGTGGGCGACGTGTTAGTATCGTCCGACAGCGTGTACCGTTTTGCGGTTATGGAAGACGTTGAGCTTGTCGCCAGGTTCGAGCGCGTCGATGTGCACGAGGTGACTATAGCCGCGACAAACGGCGGCACGGTTTCCGGCGCTGCAGGGTTTTACGTGGCTGGGGCGGAGCTTGAAATGGCCGCCGAGGCCAATGCCAATTACCGTTTCAAGAACTGGTCGACATCCAATGGAGGGGGCTTTACTAATATAAATAGCGCCTCCACCACGTTCACTGTGCCGGCTGGCGCTACGAAAGTGACAGCTATTTTTGAACTCATCGGTGGGGGGAGCGACAGCCAGGGCGGCGAGGCCGGTACTGGCGCCGGTGCGCAGCCGGGCGGGAGCAGCGGTGGTGGGAGCGCGTCTCCGGGTGGTAGTTCTACTTCGGGCAGGAGCTCTGCCCCCGTCGCTCCGGGCGGAAGCGCCACCCCGGGCGGGAGCTCTGCGCCTACAGCGCCAAGCGGCGGTGTCGGCGCCGCTAATGAAGATCAATTGACAGGCGGAGCGGACAGCGCAGCAGCCAATGCAAACTCTTCTAATGCGATTGGCAGCGCCGCAGGGCCTGCTGCGGCCTTGGCGCCATGGGCCAACCCATTTGCCGATGTCGCGGAAACGGATTGGTTCTACGACGCCGTGAAGTACGTGCACCTAAAGGGCCTGGTCGCCGGGACATCAGCCATTGCATTCAGCCCGCATACCGTATTGACGCGCGGCATGATGGCCACGATTTTATGGAACCATGCAGGCAAGCCGCTATCGAGATATGCGGCATTTTCCGACGTGGTCGATGGCGAATGGTATGCCGGCGCTGTGAACTGGGCGGCGGATAACGGCATCGTCGCGGGATACGGTTACGGGCTGTTTGGCCCGGACGACGAAATCACGCGGGAGCAAATGGCTGTCATGTTGCATAACTACGCAAAGTATATGGGAGCAGAGCTTCCGCGCGTCCGCGAAGGCGTGTTCGTGGACGATGCGCAAATCAGTTCCTGGGCGAAAGAGGCGGTAACCATCATGTACGCCGCCCAAGTACTAAACGGCAAGCTGCTTGGCGTATTTGATCCGCAGGGCAAGGCTACGAGGGCCGAAGTTGTCTCTATGATGAAAAATTTCCTTGAGAGTGTCTAGTGGCGCGGGCACAGGGGACCGCAGGGAGCCGCAGGGAGCCGCAGGGAGCCGCAGGGAGCCGCAGGGGGTGCTAACACAGCCATAGATGTGATATTGTCTTCAATATTGTAATATGTTATCCGATGTTATCCGCGTGCAAACTCCGCAGCGCCTATGATGCCGGCGTCTTCGGTCAGTTCCGCCATTTTGAAGTGTACCGGCACGCGTATGTGGTCGTACATGTCGAACGCCGCGCGCACACGGCTAAACAGAGGCTCGCCCAAATTAACGAGTCCGCCGCCGAATACGAATGTGTCAATGTTCAGCATTTGATAGATATTGTACAGGCACACGGCAAGATAGTGCGCCATATCGCCAATAATATCCGCTGCCCATGCGTCCCCGTCGTTATACGCCTTGAGAAGCGTTTGGCCGTCGACCGCTCCGCCCGCCAGCACGCTCTCGGCGCAGCCGCCCGCGCCGCCCGCGCCTGTTATGCAAGCCGCATCGCCTGCACCAACCGCATCGCCCGCCGCGCCGCCCAGCTTTAGCCTGACCCGCTCGCCCAGCGCCATGCCGGCTGTATGCGACATGAAGCAGCCCCTGTTTTCGCATCCGCACAGTATCCCGTCGCCAGGGGTGGCCAGCATATGCCCGCACTCGCCCGCCCAGCCGTATGAGCCGTGGAACAGTTTACCGTCAATTATTATACCGCTGCCCAGCCCGGTGCCGACGACCACATATACCATATGCCGCGCCCCGCGCCCGGCGCCACGGCGGTGCTCCGCAATGGCGGCGGCATTTGCGTCGTTGTCCAGCACGACCCTGACATGCGAGGGCAGGCGCCCCCGCAGATAATCGAGCATATCGAAATCCTTTATGCGTGGAATGGCGGAAGTCATCAGTATGCGCCCCGTGTCATACAGGATATATGACGGCATGCACATACCCACGCCTGCCAGATCGCCGGTATCAAGCCCGCCCCGACGCAGCAGATCCTGCACGCCCGCGACAAGATCGTCCGAAAAAGCCGGGCCATCCGCGCCCGCGTCGGTCGGGTGCTGAGCGCGGGCGACCAATGCGCCACTGCCGTCAAACAGCCCATATGCCACTTTTGTTCCGCCTGCATCAATGCCGACGATATATTCAGCGCTCATATATGTCCTTTATAATTATGAAAATAAATAAAATTATATATTTATCGGCCGATCCATGAACATTATAGCAATAAACCATAAGAAAAACAGCAAAGCACAACAAACAATATAAATAGTGTGTCATAATATGCGCCATATTGGCGGTTGCTACTGATAAGTTACTATTGATACCATTTCGCCTGCGCTCTGTACATCTTCGCATATAAGCCGTTCTGCATTATCAGCTCGCTGTGGTTGCCGTCTTCAACAATTTTTCCTTTGTCAAAGACTAAAATTCTCCCAACAATGCTTGTGACGCCTAATCGGTGTGATATTAAAATCGTCGTTTTGTCGCCCGTGAGCGAGGCGAAGTTGCGGTAAATATTCGCTTCGGCTATGGGGTCAAGCGCGGCGGTTGGCTCGTCGAGGATATATACCCTTGCGTTTTTTCGGAACAGCGCGCGGGTGATGGCGATTTTTTGCCATTGGCCGCCGGAAAAGTTCTTGCCTTCGTCTGAAAACATGCCGACGACCTCGTCAAGTGCGTTGTCTATATCTGAAATAACCTCGTTTGCGCCTGTTTGCTTGGCGAGCGCCAATATAGCCTCGTCTTCCCCCGAGCGGGCAGGATCGGATATAGCGATATTATTTCTCAACGTGTCTTGATATTGGCAAAACGATTGGAAGATCACGGACATGGAGCGCCGCGCCTTCCATACATTATCTATTATTGGTATGCCATTTATTTTCGCTGTCCCGCTCCCGGCTGGGTACAGCCCGCAAAGCAGATTTACAAAAGTGGATTTACCGCTACCATTCGCGCCTACAACGGCGATTTTTTCGCCCTGTTTTATTTTGACGCTTAAATTGTTCAACGCCAAAAAATCAGTATCGGGATATGAGAAACAAACATCGTCAAACTCAATTGATACGTCGCTGTAGGGCGCATCTTCGGATGTTTTTTCAACGTCCGTATCAAGCAATGAAAAGAAATCCTCCATGTACTTGATATCAGAAAAAATGCTGACGGCATTGATAAGCAATGATGTGGTAATATTTTGCAACTGCCCCGCCGCAGATAATACCAACATAAACGAGCCTAGCCCTTTGGACGGGCTTTGGTAAATTTCCCATGCCGTAATAATCAATACGATAAGATAAACGCCGTTCCTTAGCAAATCGGCGGCGCCGTTATACGCAACATGTTTGCGGGTGACCTTTTTCTTTTTATCCATCCAGACCTTTGAATATGCGCGCCATTTATCCATCAAAAATGGGTGTAAGCCAAAGAAACGGACTTCTTTCATGGAAAAATGCTGCTGAAGGGTCGCGGCGAGGAAAAGTGTCAGCCTCCCTTCCTTCATCCATTTTGTGCGGTAACGGTATGTTTCATCTTTTTGTAAATTTGATAATACAACGGCGGGCGCGCAAGTTACTATCAGCGCCAAAACAATCCAAGGGCTTACAGCCCAAAGAATAGCCGTTATGCTGATAAATGAAATAATGCCCGCCGCCTGGTTAAAAATCAACGATACGCTGCCTGCGGTTTTTTCCCAGCCATACTGTTTTACGAAGTCTACTTTTTCCCTAAATTCGCCCTTGCTTTCGATATATTTATATGGGACAGTCGAAAACACGTCGATTATTTTTTCTTTAATGTAACGTTTTATCCTGGCTGTATCCTGTGCCTCAACAAACTTTTCGGCAAGGCGAAAAACCGTTTGAGCGATATACAGCATTGCAAGTATTGTAAACGATATAATCGTCTTGTTAAGCGAACCGGGTTGGTTATACAGCGTTTGCACGTTGTCCGTGAACGCTTGGAGCCGCAATGAAATGAGCATTGGGAAAAATGCTGCGCCAAAGCCTAAAATACCGACGATCAATGAAACGGGGCTTTTAATTTTTACGCTCAAAGCAACCGCGCGGAAGTAATATCGAATGTTAGTTTTTCTTTTATCCATTCACCATATCTCCCGCATCCACCGTAAGTGTCGCATCCGCTGCATCCCCTGCTTTCGCCGTGAGTGTCGCATCCGCAGCATCGTCTGCTTCCGCCGTGAGTGTCGCATCCGAAGTATCGCTTGCATCCGCAGCATCCCCCGCATCCGCAGCATCCCCCGCATCGCCTACCTCCTCCACATCGCCTACTTCAGCCGCTTCTTTCACTTCCTCCGCTTCTGCAGCGTCCCTTTGGTACCATTGCGCCTGCTCATTGAAGAAGCTGGCGTACAGCCCTTTTTTCGCCATCAGTTCATCGTGCGTACCAACTTCGGCGGCTCTGCCGTCCGACAGCAGGATTATCCTGTCGGCGAGCCGCGCGAACCCCACGCGGTGGCTGATTAAAATGGCCGTGCTGCCCTCTATTTTCTCTTTAATATGCGTAAACTGCTCCAACTCCGATATGGGGTCGAGCATAGACGCGGGCTCGTCGAAAATCATAATATCCTTGTCGCTCATGTGGGCGCGGGAAACAGCTATTTTTTGCCGTTCGCCGCCCGAAAAGTTCGCCCCCGTTTCTTCTACATCCTTACCGATAAACGTATCCAGCTTTTTGGGAAGGTTCATTATAAATCCTGCCGCGCCGCCTTTTTCCAGGGCGCGGTTGATTTTATCCATATCGCCGACATTTTCAATATCACCGAAGCCGATGTTTTCATATATGGGCAAATGGAACAAGTAATAGTCTTGGAAAAACGCGCCAGTGCTGTTTTTCATAAACCCTTGGCCAAGTTCGTCATAATCAACGCCGCCAAAATACAGTTTCCCCGACTGCGGCTTGTATAGTTGCAAAAGGTTATTAACCAGTGTGCTTTTTCCGCTTCCGTTCACGCCGACCAGCGCTATCGTTTCCCCGCGTTTTATTTGGATGGAAATATGGTCAAGCGCGGGTTTTTCGCTTTTATATGAGTAAGTCAGATTTTCGGTTCTGAAAATTGTATCTGTATCTGTACCTATATCTGTATTTGTATCTTTCTCCGTAGGATATTTAACGTCAAAATTGGTAGCATTGGCTATATCTGCAACATCGGCAACATCAGCATCATCGGTAACTCCGGCCACATCGGCAACATCGGCAACACCGGCCACATCAGCCACATCGGCTATATTAGGGGCTTTGGTTTTATATGGTTCTGCGGTATTTTTAGGGGCGGAAAAATATTTATATTGCCGCTCCAATGCGTAAAGGCCGTGGTCAGCAAGCATTAATGTCCGAGCTATACCGGTCACGGAAGTAAAAATATTCATACAAAGCGTGAAAATAACCAGCAGGACGGCGGCGGTCATCGTCCCGTTAGCGACCGCGAAAAGAGAGTATATAACCATGGCCGCTAAAAATAAATAGAACCCGAATCCACTGATAAACGAGCGGAGTTCAACTGCGACCTCATTTTTTATTTGATAGTCGTATATGGGCTTGTACGCGTCTTTCCAGTTTTTTAGTAGCGCTTCTTTCGACTCAAAAATACGCAGCTCTTTTGCGTACTCCTGCGAGTACGGCATATTTTCATAATGGGCCGCGAGCCGTTCCTTGTCCCTTATTTTTTGCCAGTTGTACCGCAGCTTTTCGACAAAAACAAGATTCAACCAAATAATGCCGATTGTGTAGACCGACGCTATGGCGAAAATGAGCTTCGACAACGAAAATGCCACTATCAAAAGCGAAGCAGTTCCAATAAATTTTCCGAGCAGGGTACAAAAACTGCTTATGACGTCCGTTAGCGACCCCTCGCGAAATGCGGCGGCGAAAAACTCGTCCTTGACCTCTTTGTCCAGCAGTTCTTCAAAGCTGATATTTTGGACGCCGTCGATTAGCAGCTCAACCATGCCAAAATAATAGGTATCGTACATAACCGAGTAAACAAACTCCACATTCAGCCTGTTCGACAACCCAATTAACGCCGTAACAATGCCAAACATGATTAAGAATGATAATATTTCGGCGAACGTGCCGTTACCCGTCGTTAAAAATGCGTTAAGCTCCGTTATGATGGCCCTGTTATAATACAACGCGACGGCAGGGAGGACAGACACTGCAGACAGCAGGGCCGACCAGCTTATCAGGATTTTTTTGTTGAACCGCCATGCAAGCGAGAACGCCCAACCGACAGCCCTTGTTTTTTGCTTCAACGCGCCCTCCTGTTAGCCCCGATTCCCTATGCATTTTACCATACAAACGAAAATAAAATTTATATGCGCTTGTATTGCCAGCGATAAACCCGATTTTCTAATGCAATATTTTTTATGTAATTTATGTCACAATTGAAAATAATGTAAGCCCCTGATGATAATAAAATTAGTTCCTGATTAAATTTGTCTACGAACATGCCATCGTAAACGCAGATAATGTGTTAAAATTCTAGCATATAAACAAGTATAATAAGATGGAAATGCTTAACGGCGATAATTATATGGGGGTAAGCAACTATGGGCACAATGGGCACATCGGATAGACAGCCGCCACAGGCGCAACAGCTCCTAAAGGAGCAACAGTTCCTAATGGAACAACAGCTCCTAAAGGAGCAACAGTTCCTAATGGAACAACAGCTCCTAAAGGAGCTGGTGGAGATGTCAAACCGTTACGGGGGGGACCCGCGCTACGTACTGGCGGGCGGCGGCAATTCATCGTGGAAAGACGGGGACGCGATGTATATTAAAGCGTCCGGCTACAGCCTCGCCACGATTGGCGCCGCGGGTTTTACCGGAATGGATCGCAAAAAGCTTGACGAGTTGATGAAAAAAACATATGACGGCGTGGGCGACGCGGCGCGCGAGGCCGCCGTGCTCTCCGACATAATGGGCGCGCGCCTGCCCGGGTACGAGGCTCTTCGCCCGAGCGTAGAGACGCCGCTGCACAACCTGTTCCCATACGCGTATGTGCTCCACCTGCACCCGGCGCTCGTCAACGGTATGACATGCGGGCAGGGCGGCGAGGAGGCCGCCAGGGGGCTCTTTGGTGATGCCATGGTTTTCGTACCGGAATGCAAGCCGGGGTTCGAGCTTTCGAAATTGTGCGGGCGGTTAATTGATGAATATACCGGACGGCACGGCGCGGCGCCCAAGCTGGTTTTTTTGCAAAACCACGGGGTATTTGTCGCCGCAGACAGCGTCGGCGAGATTGATGTAATTTATACTGATATCATGGGGAAAATTGGGAGCATGGTTGCCGAGGCGCCTGTTGGCGGTGTTGAGGAATTTTTGTGCGTCGCAGATGGCGCCATATATGGAGCATCCTGCGATGCCGCAAGCGACGCGGCAAGTAGCGTCGCAGGGGGCGCTAGCACAACCCCTGACAGCGTCCGGTTGATAGTGGACAGCATCATGGCGCTACCGTCCCCACCGTCGTATGTATACCATATGACGAATGCTGACATAGCGGCATTCCTTGAAAACGAGGAGTGTTTCCAGCCTTTGGGCGGCGCGTTTACGCCCGACCATATCGTGTACTGCAGGGCGTATTTCCTGTATGTAGGCGACAGATATGGGCTGGCAGGTCAATATGCCGGTTATACGGTAAAACACGGCTTCGAGCCGCGCATAATCTGCGTCCGGGGCGCCGGCGCGTTTATATGCACTGACACGGCGGCGGAGGCGGACAACGCGCGCGCCCTCTTTGCCGATGCGGTCAAAGTGGCGGTGTACAGCCGCAGCTTCGGCGGGCCGCGCCATCTGTCACCGGAACTGGTGGATTTTATCACGCACTGGGAAATAGAGTCCTACAGGCAAAAAATCGCACAAACTAAAATATAAATGAAAGAGGGGTGGACGCCGGGCGCCAGGTGGCCCGGCAGCAGGCATGGATAAAAAAGAAAGAATGCTGGATTTGAAAGCGCGGATGGAAAAGAACCTCACAGAGAACATTTTGCCGTTTTGGGCCAATTTTACGGTCGACGACGAAAAGGGCGGGTTTTACGGCAGAGTGTTCGCGGATCACAGCCCGGACAAGGGCTACGCAAAAGCCGTCGTTTTGAACACGCGCATATTATGGACATTTTCGATGGCATACGAGGTGTTTGACGACGAGGCGTACGCGAAGCTGGCCCACCGCGCGTTCGACTACATCAGCCGGTATTTCTGGGACGACGTGTTCGGCGGCGCATACTGGATGCTGAACAGCGACGGCGTCCCGACAGAGGTGGAGAAGCGCACATATGGGCAGGCCTTTATCGTATACGCGATGGCCGAATACTACAGAGCGTTTAAGAACGAAAAAGCGCTGGAAATGGCTATGGAGACATTCAAGCGCGTCCAGGACCATGTCGCCGTGGGCAATGGCGGTTACTACGACTCGGTCGCGCGCGACTGGGAGTTCGATCAGGGGCTTATACTGTGGAGGATGAACTCCGGCGGCGCGCCAAAGCTGCTGAACTCGCACCTGCACATGTTCGAAGCGACGATGACGCTCTACGACGCGACGAGGGACGAGTATGTCCGCACGGTGCTCAAGGAATTCCTGGAGTTCCTGATCGACGTCTGCGTAGAGCCCGAGACGCATCACTTGAAGGCCGGTATGGATCGGGACGGCAACCGCATGGATCACGAGATCAACTACGGCCATGACTCCGAGTGCTGCTACCTGATGACATGGTCGGCCCGCTTGATCGGCGACGAAGACTTGCGCAAGCGCGCGGACGCCGCCGCGCTCGACATCATGGATCACGTGCTCGAAGAGGCCATCGACCCCGTCAACGGCGGCATGTTCCATGAAATCAACACGGGGACGGGCGTGCAGGACAGGAGCAAAATTTGGTGGGCGCAGGCCGAAGGAATCACATCCTTCTTTAACTGCTACCAAATCACGGGCGACGAAAAATACCTGGATGCGGCGATAAATATTTGGGATTACACAGAGGAAAACGTGGTCGACCCCACGGGCGAGTGGTATTCCGTAGGTAAAAACAAGGTCATGGACTACGCATGGCGCGTCAGGGAAGCGGCCAGGGCCGGCGCGGGTAGCCGCGAAAAGGCGAACAAGAGCAAATGCCCCTACCACAACGCCCGCACATGCTTCGAAATAATGAAGCGCGTGGACGAGGAGATAAATAAAATGGCCTGATAGCAATGGGTCGGGCAATGAATAAACAGCCCCGCAGGCGCAAATAAGTATCCACCTAACTCGTTGGCAACTCTAATTATAATAATTGTTTAGTCGATTGTAAAAGCCGGCATTTTACGGGCGAACACTGTTCGCCCCTACAACATTTTGTATTTATGCAAAATTGACTGCCCATATGTAGGGATGCACATTGTGCGTCCGCGACTTTTACAATCGCCTAATAGTAGTTACCAACGAGTTAGGTGGCCTATTATAATATCAAATATGAATTCCACATAATAATTCCAGACAATAATTCCAAATAATAATTCCAAGCAATATTTCAAAGGATTATTCCAGAACAGCTTTTTCAAGAGCTTTAAGTTTTGACTGTATCTCATTGTTTTCCCCGGATGCGCCGTAGTCGAGAATGATATGACGACTTTGTTGCTTGGGTAAAATGGACGATACCTTTTCCAAAACTTCATTGTAACGCTTGCTATCATAAGCAGATAAAAAACCTTTCAGCGCGATAATTATAGACGATTGTTCTTCCGTGTTAATAAGCCGCCCGTATAATTTGTAACCCTCCATAATCGAATAGTCGCCGTTCGCGCCGGGAAGCGATTTTATGGGGATTTCGGCAAGAAAAATTTGTTCAATATCCTGTAAAATTGCACGCTTGAAAACCACAAACCGTTCAGCTAACTTTGCCGCGCTCACGGTATCGTGGTTAAGTAGACGTATCACGATAGATAAAAGGCGGTCTGTTTTCATCTACTCACCCATACTCGTATCGTCAATCTCTGCGACAATATTAGCTATTTCATCTGGCGACGGAAGCAGGCCGCGCATATCCTCCGGTAGATTGTCGTAATACGAATATGTCGCCACACCGATGGGCGCGTTTGATTTTCTCAAAGTGTATTCAACCCTTGTGCGTTTTTTACTTTTACAAATGATTATACCAATAGACGGATTTTCGTCCGGTAGTTTCACCGTTTCGTCAAGCGCGGATAAATAGTATTGCATTTTTCCCGCATACTCCGGCTTAAACTCACCAATTTTAAGCTCTATTACTATAAGACAGCGTAACCGTCTGTGAAATAGGAGTAAATCAATATAGCTATCGTCGTCATCTACATCAAGGTGATATTGGTCGCGTACAAGAGTGAAATAGCCTCCCATTTCGTCTAAAAACGCGCGTATGTTTTTCATTATACCCGCCCAAGCTCCGCTTCGCTGTGTTCTATACCCATTTCGATAAAATCAAAATTGTATTCGTCTTTTACGGCGAGCTTCGCTTGAAGCCTGTATTTTTCGGGTACGGTTTCGTCAAAGTTGGTTTGGTTGGTGAGGTATTTTTCATACGCCCGGTTTTCTATATTGTTAATCAGTACATCCTTTGTCCATCCGAACCGCTTTGTCATTTTGATATAAAATTCACGTTGAATCGGGTCTTTGCATTTTTGCATGATGACCACATTTTTTGTCCAGCTAATTTCTGCAACCAATGGCGGCAGAATTACGTTTTTATTTTCTGCAACCATCGGTTGCAGATTTGGCATTTCCGAATACTCAATATAAAAGCTCCGCATTAACCAGAGATTGCGTGTTGAGAATCCTTGAACGCCGGGGAACTCTTTTTGTAGTTCCTTTGCCAAAATTTCAACGACAGATTTCCCCCATCCCTGTTCGTGCTGTTTGCGGTTTATTTCTTCGCCTATTTCCCAATAAAGAAGCATCAACTCAGAATTGACCTTTTTCATAGCTTCGTACTGACGGCGATAAATAAGGTCTTTGATTTCTTTTATGAATGAGCCGTATACCGTTATATCGTTATCCATTGTTATGACCATTCCTTTGCGAAAGGTGGTTATGAGCGAAATTACGGGTTCTTGTCTGCAAAACTGCCGCATCCCATAGGGGATTCCGTGTCAAGCACGGAATGACGGAGAGGGGGTCTGAAGTGTAAACAGTAAAAAAAACGCAATCATCCGGCAGAACAAAAGATATTGACTTTTCTGTCGTTATAAGTTATAATAAGTGCGGGGTGATTGCACTTTGTGGAACGTAAAATAGTAAAATACTTACTAGCGTGGAAAAACAACCCGAAAAAACAGCCTTTGCTCTTACAAGGGGCGCGTCAGGTCGGCAAAACCTATATCCTGCTGTCGTTTGGAAAAGAGCATTATAAAAATGTTGTGCATTTCAGCTTGGAGGAATCAGCGGATATTCGGGCAGTATTTGAGCGTGACCTGAACCCTGAGCGAATTGTAAAGGAGCTTGCGGCAAAAAGCGGCCAGAGCATTATGCCGGGAGATACCCTGATTATATTTGATGAGATACAAGCCTGTGAACAGGCGCTGACATCGCTCAAATACTTTTCCGAAAAAGCCCCGCAATATCATATCGCCGCGGCGGGCAGTTTGCTGGGAGTTGCCGTAAAGCGCAAAAACTTCTCTTTCCCTGTCGGCAAGGTGGATATGCGTAACTTATACCCGATGGATTTTGAGGAGTTTTTGTGGGCGCTTGGCCAAGAAAAGCTCTATGATTTGATATATGAATCCTATGAGGGTTTCACACCTTTATCGCTCCACGATACCGCTATGGATTTGTATAAGACCTATCTAGTGGTAGGCGGTATGCCCCGCGCGGTAAGCGAATACGTTTCAATGCGGGATTTCGATTTCGTTGTAGCAGTGCAGCGAACATTAAACGATTCGTATATTGCTGATATGGCAAAGTATGCAACGCCCGTAGAAACAACGCGAAATATGGCGGTGTGGGACTCCATTCCGGCGCAGCTTGCAAAAGAAAATCATAAGTTCCAATACAAGGTCATTAAGTCCGGAGCAAGGTCAAAGGATTATGAAGCTGCTATGGACTGGCTGACAGCGGCGGGGATGATAAATAAATGCGTCAATGTGACCGAAGGAAAACTGCCGCTTAAAGCCTACGAACAGCCGGATATTTTCAAGGTTTATATGGTTGATACGGGTTTGCTCTGCTCAAAACTCGACATCGCCGCCAATGTTGTGCTTCATACACCGCACAGCTTTGACGGTTTCAAGGGCGCATTGGCAGAAAACTACATCATGCAAGCCCTTGTCGTGAATGGCATCAAACCGTATTACTGGAGCTCTCCGGGTAAGGCGGAAGTCGATTTTGTCTTTCAGGACAGGCAGAGCAATATCATTCCGTTGGAGGCGAAGTCTGCCGATAATGTACGGTCAAAAAGCCTGCGCAATTTCAGAGATATTTACAATCCTGTTTATTCCATCCGCGCATCAGCTAAAAACTTTGGCTTTGAAAACGGAATAAAAAGCATACCACTTTACGCGCTTGGCTGTATGAAGGTTTAATAGCGTTTCTTAACAATACGCTAAACGCATATACGCCAGTATGCGAAAGATAAGATAATTATGTCACGAGAACAAGAAATGCACTACATTGCCGTTATTTTTATGGGTGACGGCACGTTATATGTTTATTAGTCCGCGACAAAGTGATGCGCCGAATAGAATTGCCACCGTTATGCCTGATGTGAGCCACGCTCACAATCTAACTGGGTTTGTTAGAAACGATGCTTGCTCACGCGACGGACGCGTGTTTTTAGCCGCATTCAACGATCATTTCAATATTGTCCCTGCCGAGGAACGCGAAGACGGCTTTATAAATAGTTTTGCCGCTGCCAATATACTTTTTGTGATAGCCCCTGTCGTTAATTTGACCCAAGCCCTCTATCAAGGCCTTGTCAAACAGCGCCCTCTTTTCTTCATCGCTTGCCTCCGGCGGGCAGTCTACATATTTGAACTCCATGACATAAGCCTTGTCATCAAGTTCGAGCGTAGCATCTATCCTGCCCCTCGACGTTGAAACCTCCGCAGCCATGTCAAACCCGAGCAGGCTCATTGCGGCGTAGAATATAGAATGGTAGTATGACTCGTTTGGGACGTGAAGTTGGTAGGGGATCGACGCGAACAGTCCGCGCAGCATATCGAGCATCTTCTGCAAATCCCCTGCCTCAAGCGCCTCGCTGATTTCCATTCGCGCCATGCCGGTATGATCGGCTTCCTTTTCGGTAAGCGCTGATAGTATGTGGAGATTGAACGCGTTCCTGACTTCAAAGTTCGGTATGTCAACTATGTAGGAAGCGCCATAAACGCTGTCCAATGTTTCCTTCACTGTCAGATAGCCTGTTTGGAACAGCAATGGGACTACCATTATCTTGTCAATATCCACGGCATCCAGCATGTCTTCCGTAATTCTGAAATTCTTGAGGCTTGTGTATATCTCCGGCTGCCTCTTTATAAAATCAATCAAAAACTTTGGCGAGCCGCTGGAGTACCAGAAGCTGTGGAATCTCTTGCGCCCAAAAAAGTTCAGGAGGGAGAAAGGGTTGAGCAGCTTTGTTTTTGCATCCCATGAATAGCCATCGTACCAGCTCAATATCAATTCATGCATGTCCTCGCAGTCTTGGTACCACTTGTCTTCCCTCAGGCTCGCGATATGCTCGCCAAAATACTCATCAAGGCTCTCAACAGGAATGCCGCAAATATTTGCGTAGCTATCTATCATGGTGATATCGTTGAGGTTGTTCAGCTCGGAAAACAGGGATGCTTTCGTAAACTTTGACACGCCTGTGAAAAACGTGAACCTGAGGTGCGGCTCCATTGACTTGAGGATGCCGTAAAACCCCCTTATCACGCGCCTGTTGGCATCCGCCATCTCTGTTTTGTCTATATGGTCCAGTATCGGCTTGTCGTACTCGTCTATGAGCACGGCAACTTTTTGATTGTACTTACTGTGCAGATTTCTTATCAGTCGCTTGAAAGCGTCAGACGGGATTGCATCGGTTGCTTCAAAGCCCTCTTTTTCATAAATGACACGCAGCTCACCTAGAATCGAATCATTCAGGACATCCGGCGTCTCATTAGAAATGCTGCTCATATCGAGCCTGATGACCGGGTACTTTTCAAAGCCATAGTCCGAATCATAGATCCATAGCCCCTTGAAAAGCTCCCTGTCGCCGCTGAAAACCTCGGCTATGGTGTCAAGAAACAGCGATTTGCCAAACCTTCGCGGGCGCGAGAGGAAGTAGAAACCCGAACCGTTTAAAAGGTCATAGACATACTGCGTTTTATCGACGTAAACATAGCCTTCCTCGATTATCCTCCTGATAGTCTGCAAGCCAATCGGCAGCTTTTTCACCTTGCACCACCCCTTCCGGCTGTATTATACACCAAAACGGCCCCTTACCGCAAGGGTGCCGTTCATGACAAGGGGATGGTTCTCTTGACATTGTGTTACAGGTAAGCCCCACCTGGAAAAGATGTGTGTTTTATGCCCCGCAGAGCGAAACCAAGGACGGTGGAGCGCTCGCTAGTAGGCGCAAGGACGCGCCGCCTAGCGAC
>Ga0099364_10001564_pt1 | contig 37371 bp, 32 predicted proteins | sample TergutTh196P3_FD_73070 | JGI IMG/M metagenome (GOLD analysis project Ga0099364, IMG submission 73070) | Microcerotermes parvus P3 segment gut microbial communities from Pointe-Noire, Republic of the Congo - Th196 P3 | ecosystem: Host-associated > Arthropoda: Insects > Digestive system > Gut ... | reverse complement strand
TCGATACCTTGAAAATCCAGTTGCCGCCTGTCTGCTGGTAGAAACCGCCGCGCGGGATAATGATGGCGTCTGCTTCGTCGCCCAATGCGATACGGATTTGCAGTGTCTGACCGCGGCGAATCGTTTCCGGAGCCTTTCCCTGAAACAGCATATCTACGGCAAAGCGTCCACCCGAAACCTGTGTATACACTTTCTGAATGGTCAGGGTGTAGGTCGTATCGGCTTGCCTGTACTGCCCTTCGAGTCCGGCGTAGATGCGTGAAATATAATGTTCGTCCACATCTACCCGTACTTTGAATCCGCTCAATACATCAACCTGCCCGATACGTTGGCTCTTGTTTTTGTTTTCACCTATTTCGGCATCCAACGAGGTGAGTTGTCCTGCGACAGGCGCTCGTACGGTAAGGTCGTCAAATTTGCGATTCATCAGCGCCAAAGCATTTCTCTGTCTGATATATGATTCCCTGTCCTGTTCCATTTGTTGAGCAGTAGCAATCGAATCCTGTTTCATGATTTCTTCCATCAGGATTTTCCTTTCCACCGCAGAATTGTAACGGTTTTCTGATTCTTTATATTCCTGTTGTGCAATAACTTTCGATTCAAACAGTTTTTTATTCATATCGTAAATACGCTTGGCTTCAATCAATTCGCTTTCCACCTGCAACGATTGTGTCTGTTTGTTGACTGTATTTTGCCTGGCATTGATTTGCGCAATCTGCATCTGCGCCAACGTGTTATACACGTATGTTTCCTGATTGACAATAGCCAGTTCCATATCGGTATTACCCAATCTGAGGATAGGTTGTCCTTCGGCAAGCACGGCGCCGTCCTCCACAAATATTTCTTCTACGCGCCCGCCTTCCTGTAAATCCAGGTAGATGGTGGAAATGGGTTGTATCGTTCCGGTTACCGGAATAAATTCACGAAAATTACTTCGTTGCACTTCGGCGATTGTCATCCGCTCGCTGTCCACATTCAACCTCGATTTCCCAAAGGTACTGAAGATGATAAACACAAGTAACACCACAAATGAGCCCCCCCCTGCGATCATAATGATTCGCTTTTTTGTCCACGTTTTCTTTTCAATTGGTCTGTCCATATTCTTTTATATATTTATTGTTTTATGTTATTTTCTTACTTAATATATGGCAAATATCGTGCCAAATTTTCAATTATCTCATAAACAATATATTATGATTTTTTGTGTTTTTAAAAGTGTCCATTTTCGGACACTTAGTGTCCAGAAATGATACACCTTTTTCAATGATGAAGTATGAATTGCAAATCGATTTTAGCCAATAATTGAATGATTGAAGGTGTAAAAATTTCAAATACCAATCCAATTTGATATTAATTTCGTATTTTTGCGCAAATAAACTTTAGAATTGATTATGCCACCAAAATCGTATAACATCCCGGAAAATAAACCGGAAACCATTTCCGAACCTGCTGTGGCTTATGAAACTGCGACTTCTGATGTTTCGTCCGGCAATGAATGGAATCCCAATGTTCCGTTTCACGGCACACAGGAAGAATGGTGGGAACATTTTCATCGAATTGAAGAAGGTAATTTTATGACTTTGGAAGAATTTGACCGTAAAACTCGTACTGTTCGCAAAATTCGTCTATAACCCAATTGCGAATTTCAGGATTTTTCGTACATTTGCACCAAATGGATTGTAATCAAAATAATGCAGATGAATACAGAAAACGCCAACATCAACGATGATTTCGACAAGGTCTATGAAGCCTGGTTGGAAGATATATCCTATTCTGTCAAAGAGCCGGATGCTATTTACCTGACTAAAAACGATTTTGACAATCCTGCAAGGCGTTTCAGTTTTGCCGATTTTATGCGAATCCCCGAAACCAACCGCATCATGGAAATACTGAATGGAGTATTGAGTCTTTTTGCTGCTCCTGTTACCGTACATGCACGTATCACGTCCAAGTTAACTTATCGTTTTTTTAGCCTCATCGAAAAGAAAAAAGGGAAATGCCATGTGTATCATAATCCTTTCTGCGTCCGTTTATCGCCGGATGGCTCGACGGATAATGATAAAATATACAATGTAGTACAACCCGATATTTGCGTGATATGCGATTTGTCAAAATTGGATAGAATAGGATGTTTTGGCCCTCCCGATTTGATTGTTGAAGTTATTTCCCCTAAACATCGAAAACGTGATGTTGTTGAAAAATTCAACCTCTACGAAGTATCAGGCGTAAGGGAATACTGGATTATCGACCCTAAAGCGAAAACACTCAAAGTCTTTCTGTTGCAGCCCGATGGCCGATACGATTTGGGAACAGTATACGAATGCAACCAAAAAGTGCCGGTTCATATTCTGGCAGGGTTGGAAATTGATTTGAACGAGATATTTGAAGAATAAAAAAATATGAATTTAAGCCAAACATCTGTTCTTGTAGTTGATGACGACCGCGACGTGCTCACTGCCGTTCGTTTCCTGCTCAAACCGGAAGTAAAGGCTATCTTCACGGAGCCGAATCCTGAAAACCTGCGACGTATATTGACTGAAAACGAAGTAGATATACTGATGTTGGACATGAACTTCAACAGTTCCATCAACACCGGAAACGAAGGTCTTTACTGGCTGCGTCAGGTCAAGTCGTGGAATACGAAAGTACAGGTAATCATGATTACGGCGTATGCCGATATAGACCTGGCTGTCAAATGCCTGAAAGAGGGAGCAGCCGACTTTTTAGTCAAACCCTGGCACAACGAACAACTGCTCCTGACCTTGAACGAAGCGCTCGAAAAGCAAGCATCCCCCGGACAAAAGTCCGTCAAGGCAAAAAATAAAAAACCGCCTGTCGAAATTATCGGCGATTCGGAAATCATGCAACATCTGTTTCAAAAATTAGAAAAAATCGCTCCCACCGATGCCAATGTGCTGATTCTCGGTGAGAACGGAACAGGAAAGGATTTGATTGCCCATGCGATTTTTCAGTTGTCGCTCCGCAAAGATAAACCGTATATCAAAGTGGACGTTGGGGCGCTAACGGATACGCTGTTTGAAAGCGAGTTGTTCGGCCACAAAAAAGGCGCGTATACCGATGCCCGCGAAGACCGTATGGGATTGATAGAGGCGGCCAACGAAGGGACGTTGTTTCTGGACGAAATCGGCAACATCGCCCTCCAGCAACAGGCCAAATTGCTTACCGTATTGCAAAACCGTCAGGTAACACGTCTGGGTACCAATACGCCCATTCCTGTCAACCTGCGATTGATTACGGCCACGAACGTGCCTTTGGCCGAATTGTCGAATGAGCAGCGTTTCCGGAAAGATTTGATTTACAGGATTAATACGGTCGAAATTACCGTTCCGCCCTTACGCGAACGCGGAAAGGATATCCTGTTGCTTACAAGCCATTTTCTGGGTATGTATGCCAAAAAATACCTGAAGTCTGAGTTAAGGCTATCCGAACCTGCGAAAACCAGGTTGATGCAGTATAACTATCCCGGCAATGTCCGTGAATTACAGTATGCTGTTGAACGTGCGGTGATTATGGCTGACAGCGATACGCTGAAAGCCGAAGACATCGTCTTTTCACCCATTGAACAGAAAACGCAGGAAGCGTCGGGTCTGCCCATAGGCAATCTGGACGATTTGGAGCGGGCCGCTATCATGCAGGTTGTTGATAAGTATCAGGGAAATATCTCCAAGGCAGCGAGGGAACTTGGACTTACGCGCGGGGCTTTGTACCGTCGATTAGAAAAGTATGAAATATGAACAGCCCCCGCCTGAATCCCCCAGAGGGAGAGGGTTTTAACAAAAAATATGGATTATGAGATTGAAGCCTTTTGTTGCAGTGTTGTTTGTCCTTACGCTTTGTGGAGGTGGGGGGACGGTTTTCTTTTTCGTAAAAAACAACTTTCCCTTAGCAGGCCTCTTGCTGATTGTCACGCTGTTTTTCATGTACCATACGCTTAATTTTATCTTTAAGACATTCAGGGATATAGATGATTTTGTAGAGGCTGTCAGGTATCATGATTTTTCCAAACGTTATCCGGAGGAAGGAAGCAAACGAAACACTTTATACGGCTATTTCAATGCCATCAGTGATACGTTTCTCGCCATGAGCCGCGAAAAAGAAACCCAACAGCAATACCTCAAACGGATTCTGGAATTGGTCAATACCGGCATACTGGCTTACGACATGGATACATTGGACACGCTTTGGATGAATGATTCGTTCAAAAGCATGTTTCAGATACCTTATGTAAAGAATATCAACTGGTTGAAGAATCGACACCCCAAACTGTACGCCGAACTGCAAGACATTCAGTTGGGTGAAAACCGCCTGACCGCCATCCATACAGGCAACCGGCTTATTAAAACGCTGAGCAACGCCTCCACTTTTCAAACCGGCGGAAAAACCTATCTGTTGATTGCGTTCCACAATATCAGCGGCACATTGGAAGAAGTCGAATCGGGCGCATGGAAAGGGCTGTTGAATGTGATGACGCACGAAATCATGAACTCCATCGCGCCGGTGGCATCATTGGCCGATACGTTGAAAAAACGGATGGAAAACATGAAGGAAGAGATGAAGTTAGCCGAATCTACGGAATTTGAAGACATGGAGTCGGCCATGGAAACCATTCGTCGACGCAGTGAAGGATTGTTACGCTTTGCCGATTCATATCGCAACCTGAGCAAAAATATCGTCCCTGAGTTACAGCCTGTTAATCTGCATGAACTGTTAAACTCCATCTACCGTCTGATGCACCCTTCCCTTGCACAGAAGGGTATTTCGCTGAAAGTCAATACAGACAATTCGTCAACGATTGCTCGCATCGACCGGAATCTGATAGATCAGGTGATTATCAACTTTATAACCAATGCCGCGTATGCCGTGAGGGATAAAAAAGACCCGCAAATCATTCTTTTTTCAGGCGCGAAGGACGAGCATCCCTTTTTTACGGTTGCCGACAACGGTTGCGGCATTTCGCTTGAGATACAGGAAAAAATGTTCATCCCGTTTTTCAGCACCAAGAAAAGCGGTACCGGCATCGGACTGAGCCTTTCGCGCGAAATCATCAAGATGCACAACGGCAGCCTGCAAGTACAGACGAAAGAAGGCGAAGGAAGCGCTTTTACCGTTTTATTTTTCAAGAATTAACACACAGAATCACAAAATTTACAGAATTTACAATAAATTAAGTTTCAACGATGAAGAATCCTATTCAGATGATTAAACAGTGTGTGGAGAAGGACGAGCCTTATTTCCTGCTTCGCGGTCAGGATATTTGCGCTTTGCCTGCCATCCGGGCGTATTATGAAGCCATCCGGGACAAAGTGAAAGACCCCTATTTTATTGAAGAGATAGAGGAGATTATGAAAGATTTCCAAGCCTATCTCGATGAGCAGGAGACGCATATTCCGGATTAGATTAATGGCATTCTATGGTGTGGTAAGCCGCCGGGCCGACGTTAGACGCCATTAGCGGGCAACCCAACGGCAGTGAGTAAGCCAGAAGAAAAAAACCAAAAATATTTTTTTTCAAGTTTTTTGCGTAAAGAACAAGAAAAAATTATATCTTCGTAATCTAAAAGATAATCACTTAATAAAAAAACGATATGATACCTGACTTTCAAACAATAATGCTTCCTTTGTTAAAGCAAATACACGATGGAAAAGAATATAAATTAGATACAATAGTCGATTTCATGGCAAAAGAATTTAAAATAACAGATGAAGAACGAAAAGAACTTTTGCCGAGTGGTCAAACATTTGTGTTTGGTAGTCGTGTAGGTTGGGCTCGAACTTATCTGAAGAAAGCCGGTTTAATTGATACGCCTAAAAGAGGCTACATGAAAATAACTGATAGAGGTTTGAATGTACTGAAACAGAATCCGGTCGGTATTAATATCGCATATTTGAAACAATTTTCACAGTTTCTTGAATGGCAAAGTATAAAAAAAGAAGATAACCAAACCGGTTCAGAAATAGAAACTGTACAATCCGAATCAATCAATAAACAAACTCCTGAAGAACTTTTAGATTACTCATATTCTGAATTAAAAGAAGAACTTGCCATAGAACTGATAAAAAAAATCAAAGAATGTACACCGAGTTTTTTTGAGCGTCTTGTAGTTGACTTGCTCATAAAAATGGGGTATGGTGGTTCACGTAAAGAGGCAGGAAAAATCATCGGAAAGTCGGGCGATGGTGGAATAGATGGAATAATCAATGAAGACAGGTTGGGACTTGATACTATTTATATTCAAGCAAAAAAATGGGAAAATACTGTTCCAATAGCGCAAATCAGAGATTTTGCAGGGTCATTGCTTTCTAAAAAAGCGAAGAAAGGAATTTTTCTTGCTACTTCCGATTATCCAAAGGGCGCTTACGATTTTGTGTCAAGTATCGAACCTAAAATAATTTTGATTAATGGAAAAGAATTGGCAGAATTGATGATAGAATACGGCGTAGGAGTTGCAACCAAAATGAATTATGAGGTCAAGAAAATGGATAGTGATTATTTTGAAGAATAAATTTTGTGCAACAGAATATATTCCATTCCTGCTATTCGCGTTTTTAACGTAAAAAACACGAAAAAATAACAATGAAGATAATTGATAGAATTGAAATTAAGATAAAAGAATACCGCAAGGGAAAGTTTTTTCCTATACTGATATTGATTCTGTCATCTACAGATATGAGACAATCCAGAAAAACTAAATCTTTCGAATTAGTCCATGCAAGAAGATCTATATAAAACAATTAAGCAAGCATCCGAAGGCTATTATTCGGAGAAGCGGAGCCGTTTTATTTCGTATGCCGTTCCGGTAAGGACGGTCGATGAGGTGAAAGAGCGGTTGGATAAATTCCGGAAGCAATATTACGATGCCCGGCATATCTGTTGGGCATATATGCTGGGGCAGGAACGCAAGGAATTTAGGACAAACGACGACGGCGAACCTTCTTCAACTGCCGGCAAACCGATTCTCGGACAGATTAACTCAAACGAACTGACGGATATCCTGATTGTCGTGATTCGTTATTTCGGAGGAATCGAACTGGGCACAAGCAGATTGATTGTAGCCTATCGCACTGCCGCCGCCGAAGCGATTGCCTCCGCCTGCATAGAGGAACGCACGGTGGACGAAGAGATCCAAATAATGTTTGCATACCCATACCTGAACGGCGTAATGCGTATCGTCAAAGAGATGCAACCGGAAATCCTGTCCCAATCATTTGAAATGACCTGCCAAATGACACTACGCATCCGGAAAGCGCTATCGAGTGAATTACGAAGGCGACTTGCGAAGATAGAAAGCGTTGAACTATGCCATTAATCAATATGCGGTCTCTAAACTTACAAGGATATATAAATATTCTTATTTTGTTATTTCACCTGCCATATTCGAATCCAAACGTTTGCGGATTTCATCTGCCGGTAAGTCTTGCGCCAACAGAAACATCAGTTTCGTAATAGCTGATTCGGGGGTGATGTCGTAACCGCTGATAACGCCGGCTGACAGTAATTGGCGTCCTGTTTCGTAACGTTCCATTTCCACACTCCCAACCAGACATTGTGAGATATTGACGACAAGGATATTTTTTCGCTTTGCTTCTTCTAACAATTTTATAAGCCATTCTTTTTGAGGTGCATTGCCTGAGCCGAATGTTTTCATCACAACCGCCCGAAGCCCGGAAGTTTGGAACAGGTTCGATACGATTTCTTCGCGTATGCCCGGAAATAACGTAAAGATGACAACATTCGTATCAAGCCGGTAATGAGGCTTTAAGGGGAAGTTGGGCTGAGGTTTGCGTAATAGTGAGGTTTCATACTTGATATGTACGCCCGCATGGGCTAAGATGGGGTAATTATACGAACGAAAAGCATCGAAGTTTTCCGTGTTTATTTTTGTGGTGCGGTTTCCGCGCATCAGGTTGTTTTCAAAGAGGATACATACTTCGGATACAACGGGCGTGCCGTCCAGATTGGCAGCCGCCGCTATTTCGATGGCTGTGATAAGGTTTTCTTTCCCGTCGGTTCGCAACAAACCGATGGGAAGTTGAGAACCGGTTAATATGACGGGTTTACCCAGATTTTCCAACATAAAACTCAGTACGGATGCCGTGTACGACATCGTGTCCGTGCCATGAAGAACAACAATTCCGTCATATAGTTCATAATGGCTGCTAATTATCTCAACCAATTCAATCCAATGCGAAGGTCCCATATCGGAGGAATCAATCGGCGGATCAAACTGATACGAATCAATATGATAATCAAAACGCTTCAATTCAGGTGCATGAATTAGCAGTTGCTCAAAGCTAAAACTTTCAAGCGCCCCCGTCACAGGATTCTCTATCATCCCTATCGTGCCACCTGTATAGATTAACAGAACGGAACGGCCTGTCTTATTTTTTTTCTGTACCATGATAATTACATTAGCATCACATTAAACATCGTTGATTATTAGCACATTAATTTTTACAACACCCTTGAAAATCACATTACCGTTACATAACCGTTACATAAGATATGATTGATTATCAGTGCATTTGTTTTTTGAATAGGGTTTATAATTACATAACCATTACATAAGAATTATCCCCAGTAAGGAATGTAGCGTGAATATTTTTTCGACTTATTTTCAGGATCGTCATCTTTTATTAATCCGGAATCAATTGTATTTCTAATGATGACAGATATCATCGGATAGTTACTTGCCTCTACTTCAAAACGTTCCCGCAAGCTTTGATTGGTCATTTTTTCATTTTGAATGTACCGAAGACAACAGTGTTGATAACAGGCATTCATTTTGTCTCTACGGCTCATTTCCGATAATTTTTGATACGCATAAATAGTAACAGTAGTCCTAAGGTCGCCAATTAAAATCCGTGTTGCTGGCAGTCTGAACCTTTCGTTGTTAGCAATCACCTTGTCCATTCCGCTTCCTTTTTCTTCGCACAAGTTTGCGCGACGCATAATGTCAGCCATTTTTTCGTTGCGAGATATATATTCGTCAATGAACCGTTCGGGGACAATCAACGGCAAACCCGGATTGGAAATGTCCACGCGGTCTGCATATATCTCAACCATCGGAAAACCTCTTTCCTCAAAATTTTGATGAATTATCGCATTCGCAGTAAGTTCCCGAATGGATACTTCGGGAAACATGCGATTTTCTGTTCTGAAAGCACGTCCTATTGTTTCGCTTGCCGGTAGTTGCCCGTTTATCCAATCCATCATGGTTTCAAAACCGACACAATAGCCCTTCGTAAATAGCTGTTCCCGCTCCGTTTCAACTTTTCCCTTACCCTTATAAACAATGACACGGACAGCCTTTCGATAAACGTTTTCAAAATCATTCAGATTTTTGGCAAAAAGTAAAGCGCCTAATTTGGTAATACCGTAATTTGATTTTTCTTTCACGATCAACTGTTCCGAAAGAAGTTTTTCTATAACTCCCATCTGATAACTTGGATAGGGTATTTTCATCAATTCAAAATACGTTTCCGTGCTCAATAAACCGATTATTTCCGAGGAGGAAAGATTGGATTTAGCTATTTCATCTTCCAAACGATATGTACCGGCTTTCCATATTTTGCGCTCCTTTTCTTCAAAGTCGATTAGTTTCCGTGTATAACTTCCAACTCTGATATAGGCTTGATGTAAAAAGGTTACCGGACGATTTTGTGCCGCAGGAATGATAAATAAAGAAATATGTTTATCTTTTTCATAATCAAATTCATGTATAGAAAAGTTTATGCGTGGATTGAGGCGAGAAACAAGCCAATTTTCCAATTCTTCATTTCCTTTTTTATGACTTTTGGCTTTAAAGTCTGTTCCGACAACAGTATATGTTTCGTCTTTTATTCCAAAAATAAGATAGCCGAATGGTCTTCCGTGAATACAGGTAGCATTGGACAACGCCGATATGACTTCCCCGATTTCTTCACAGGAATGGAAGTTCTGTTTGAACTCAATCCATTCGTTCTCAGAAGGATTCCCTTTCAGTTCATTGATTAACGAAATTAACTGTTCGTCTTGCATTTGTATGAATAATTCGAGTTATGTTTCCACAAAAGTAGTTTTTTTCTTACAAAAAAACGCCAAAACAGTTAGCATATTACAATTATTTGTTAATTTTGAGGCAATTCTTGTGACAAAGGCATTTGTACACTCTGGTGTACAATATTCAATGAATAATTTATAATAGACTGTACATTCAATCAATTCCGAAACACCAACCCATTCTCCTGCGCATCAATGATAATCGGGCGGGTACGGTCGATGGTGGCGCTTAATATTTGTTTCGACAATTCGTTCAATACAAGCGCCTGAATAACACGTTTGACCGGACGGGCGCCAAATTGAGGATCAAATCCTTTTTCGGCGATCAACGCTTGGGCGGCATCGGTAAACCGGATGTCAAAACCGTTTGTTTCCAGCATCTTGCGGATACCTCGAAGTTGCAAGCCGACTATCTGAAGTATTTCCGCTTCATCCAATGGAGTGAACATAATGACCTCGTCGATACGGTTCAGAAATTCCGGACGTATCGTCTTTTTCAATACATCCAACACTTGATTGCGCGTACTTTCGATGACCTGTTCACGATTTTCGGACGTCATTGTTTCAAAATTTTCCCGAATTAGCAACGAACCCATATTGCTGGTCATGATGATAATCGTGTTTTTGAAATTGACGGTTCGTCCCTTGTTATCGGTCAAGCGTCCGTCGTCCAACACCTGCAGCAAAACATTAAATACATCCGGATGCGCCTTTTCAATCTCGTCGAACAAAACAACCGAGTAAGGTTTATGTCGAATGGCTTCGGTCAGTTGCCCGCCTTCATCATACCCCACATAACCCGGAGGAGCGCCTACTAACCGGCTGGCGCTGAACTTTTCCTGATATTCGCTCATATCAATGCGCGTCATCATGTTTTCGTCATCAAACAGGTATTCGGCCAACGCTCTCGCCAACTCCGTTTTGCCCACGCCTGTTGTGCCGAGAAAGATAAATGAGCCGATCGGACGTTTCGGATCCTGCAGACCGGCGCGGCTCCGGCGAACGGCATCGGCAATTGCTTTGATGGCTTCATCCTGCCCTATCACCCGCTTATGCAGTTCGTCTTCAAGATGTAACAGTTTTTCGCGTTCACTCTGCATCATTTTGTTTACCGGAATACCCGTCCAACGCGATACGACATCGGCAATATCCTCGCTGTCAACTTCTTCCTTAATCATGGCTACACCGCCTTGTATCTCATGCAATTTCTCCAGAATTTCCGCAATCAGGTTCTCTTTCTCTTTCAGTTTGCCGTACCGAATCTCGGCTACCTTGCCGAAATCGCTTTCACGCTCGGCTGTTTCGGCTTCAAACTTCAGATTTTCAATATCAATCTTGTGTTGTTGTACCTGATTGATCAATTCCTTTTCACTTTGCCATTTCGACTTTTGTCTGTTCTCTTCTTCTTTCAGGTCGGCGATTTCCTTGCTTAACAGTTCTAATTTCGGCACATCATTTTCGCGTTTGATGGCTTCGCGTTCGATTTCCAACTGCTTGATGCGGCGTGAAACTTCGTCGAGCGTTTCAGGAACCGAATCGACCTGAATACGCAGACGCGCAGCGGCTTCGTCCATCAAATCGATGGCCTTGTCCGGCAGAAACCGAGCCGTGATATACCTGACCGATAACTGAACAGCCGAAATAATGGCATCGTCCTTGATCCGTATCTTGTGATGATTCTCGTATTTTTCTTTCAGTCCACGCAGGATGGAAATCGTATCGGCTTCGTCCGGTTCGTTGATTATTACGGTTTGGAATCGTCGTTCGAGCGCCTTGTCTTTTTCAAAATACTTCTGATATTCGTCCAGCGTGGTTGCGCCGATAGAACGCAGTTCGCCGCGAGCCAGCGCCGGCTTCAGGATATTGGCCGCATCCATCGCCCCCTCGCTTTTCCCCGCACCGACAAGCGTATGTATCTCATCAATAAACAGGACAATTTCGCCTTCCGACTTAATCACTTCGTTGACAACCGCTTTCAGTCGCTCTTCAAATTCGCCTTTATACATGGCTCCGGCAATCAGGGCGCCCATATCCAGCGAAAAGAGTTGCTTGCTTTTCAGATTTTCGGGAACATCGCCGCGTACAATCCGATGAGCAAGTCCTTCGGCAATGGCCGTCTTGCCTACGCCCGGTTCACCAATCAGGATAGGGTTGTTTTTCGTCCGGCGGCTTAAAATCTGCAATACGCGACGTATCTCGTCATCACGCCCAATCACCGGATCCAACTTGCCCGAACGGGCGCGTTCGTTCAGATTTGTCGCATACTTGCTCAACGCATCATACGTGTCTTCAGCCGACTGACTTGTCACCTTGCTGCCTTTGCGCAGTTCGTCAATCGCCAAACGCAGGTCTTTTTCCGTCATGCCGGCATCTTTCAGGATTTGCGAGGCGGCGCTTCGTTCGGTCAGCAACGCCAGAATCAGGTGCTCCAGCGAAACATACTGGTCGCCCATCTTCCCGCAATAATCTATCGCCTTCTGAATAACCGCATTGGTTTCCCTGCTTAAAAAAGGATCGCCCCCGGATACTTTCGGATAACTGCGTATCCGACTGTCTAACTCCCTGTCAATAACAGCCGGATTAACGCCCAACTTTTGAAACAAAAACCGGACAACCTCTTCGCCTGTCATCAAAACGGCTTTCAATAAATGCGTTGCTTCAATACTCTGTTGATTATGTTGAGACGCCAATTGAACGGCCTGGTCTACCGCATCTTGCGATTTGATTGTAAAGTTATTTAAATTCATCGAATGATTATTCCTTTCATTATTTTAGTGACATTTTTCTTGCTAAATAATGAACAAAATAGATGCCAACCCTAAACGCTGACAATTTGTCATAAAAGAAGCCAAATATATTTTGTGTGTACTATTTCTCTGTGAAACTCTGTGTTCTTTGTGTCTCTGTGTTGAAAAAAATATTATCACAAATCATTTTCTCACCCTCAAAGCAAGATTTAACACCAAAACACCTATCTTTACACTGTTGGCAGCGTAGCTTGGAACACGCCGAAAAGACAGAAATCTGAGCGCATTATTATGAACTAAAAAACCAAAATTCCCACGCCAATAAGAATTACCGAAGCGCCCACGATGGTTTTGACATCCACTGTTTCGCCAAGAAAAAAGATAGCAAAAAGTATGGTTAGCGCCACACTAAGTTTGTCGATGGGCGCAACTTTTACAAGGTCGCCAAGTTGAAGCGCTTTGAAATAACACAACCACGACAAACCTGTTGCCACACCCGACAAAATCAAAAACATCCAACTGTATTTCGGGATCGTTTTAATTTGCTCAAATGTTCTGGAAAACCAAACAATACCCCACGACAAAAGCAATACAACACTCGTTCGAATAGCCGTTGCAAGGTTAGAATCCACATCGCGAACACCGACCTTTACAAGAACTGCCGTTGCCGAAGCAAATACGGCTGACAATATAGCATAAAACAACCACATATTGAAAATATTTTCGCAAAGGTAGGTGAAAGTTTCGTATCGTGAAACAAAATGCAAAAAATTCGTTTGTTGTGTGTGTCGATATTTTTATTATTTTTTCCCATGAAAAAAATCTTTTTTTGAAACATTCATAATTTATGCAAAACAAAACCCTTGAACGAATCATTCAGTATCTGATCATCTATTCAGCATTGTTGGATAATATAGGATTAATGAATGGGAAAACAGGCATAGCTTATTCTATCGTATCCAGATGCAGCAATAAAACAAATATTCCGGCGCTATTTTGCAGAGAATATATCCATGTGTTATATAATCGAATAAACCGGATCGAACCAAAAGATCCCACCGCGATCCACCTGCTGAACCAATTACAGCAAATCAGAAAAGATAATATCATTGCATGCGATTTTGCATACGTTTTATTATCTAATCGAAAATGAACCGTATGACGAAGAAAATCTGTTTTATTTCAAACAGAAACACAGGAATTATAAACAACGGATTCATTTATTCAGGATTATTATCCTAATTACTATCGCTATTGTCAATCCTTTCCCTACGATGTTAAACGCTGGGACACAATCCGGTATCTTTTATTATACAAAATGGGAGGAATGTGTGTTGATCTTGATTACGAAACCATAGAATCCATTCACGATATCATTCAACATCCTTCCTGTTGTTTTGTTTCTGAACCCAAAGAACATGCCCTTCTTTTGTGCAAAATACACGAATAAAGCGTTTGCATATATATTCGCAAACGCTTTACTATCAGTCTGTGGTCCCACTTGGGCTTGAACCAAGGACCCCCTGATTATGAGTCAGATGCTCTAACCAACTGAGCTATGGGACCATTCTCTTCCGGAATTCTTAAATTCGGGGACAAAGATACGAATAAGTTTTCAGTTTTTGGACCGAATTACAGAATTTTTCATAATTTACATATAAATTGTCAATGAATCTAAACTTTATAGCAAATCAATAATGTTTTCTAAATGAATTCCGTGCGAACCTTTGATCAGGATATGATAGCCTCGAAGTGGGTTTGTTGATATATAATGATTTAATGTTTCGATATTGGGAAAACACTGACAGGAATCATGTGTTGTAATAAAAGTAGCAGTAGCAAATTGTTCGCCGCAAAGAAGTGCCTTTTCAAAACCATATCTGTTTAGTTTTTCCACAATAACCGTATGCAATTGAAGGCTCTCTGCACCCAGTTCAAGCATATCGCCCAATATAACGGCTTTGGGACGAACCGCCAGCGAAGCAAAGTTTGCCAACGCAGCCTGCATACTGCTTGGATTCGCATTGTAGGCATCGATAATCAGTTCGTTATGCAACGTCTTTTTCCACTGCGAACGGTTATTCGTCGGCATATATTCACTGATTGCCCGATTCATGTCCGAAACCGGAACATCAAAATACAATCCGACAGCAATGGCAGCCAGTGCGTTCCAAAGATTATAGTCTCCAACTAAATTAGTTGATACAGAATAAGATACGCCGTTATTTTCCCATTTGAAACTCAAAAAAGGATGCGAACTATCTACCCTTCCCGACACAAATGTGTCTTTACTTTCGCCGTATGAGATTTGTTCCAAACCCTCGGCAATGGATTGCAGATGTGTGTTTTCTTTGTGAATAAATATTTTACCGTTTGTTTGTCGTACATAATCATACAGTTCGCCTTTGGTGCGGATTACTCCTTCGAGCGAGCCGAAACCTTCGAGGTGTGCATACCCTACATTCGTAATGATACCATAATCCGGTCGGGCAATTTGTGCCAAATCGCGTATCTCGCCGGGATGATTGGCGCCCATTTCGATTACCGCTATTTCATGTTCGGGTGTCAGACGTAACAGCGTAAGAGGTACGCCGATATGATTATTCAGATTTCCCGATGTATAGAGCGCGTTATATTTGGCAGAAAGTACGGCAGCCAACAGTTCTTTGGTTGTCGTCTTCCCGTTCGTTCCCGTAATGCTAATCACAGGCGTTTTCAGGATCTGACGATGATAGCAGGCTAATTGTTGCAACGTTTGGAGGACATCATCTACCACGATATAACGATCGTCGGTTCTCACTGCCGGATTGTCCACAACAGCATACGCGCAACCTGCCTGTAAAGCCTTTTCAGCAAACAGATTACCATCAAACAATTCACCTTTCAGTGCAAAGAAAAGCGAACCGGACAAACAGCGTCGGCTGTCAGTACAAACAACCGGATATTGTTGATAGATTTGGTAAAGTTCAGCAATATACATTGGGTTACCTCTGTTTTTCGGGAACAAAAGTAATGTATATTCCATAATTTCCGTACATTTGTTGGAAAATGTAAAGAAAATTCATTTTTCACTGTTGAATAATTGAAGTTGAATAGGATGTTTATCAACCTGAAAGGATATTTGCATGATTTGGACGATCCTCTTGTGATGGGGATTTTGAATCTGACGCCGGATTCTTTCTATACAGAAAGCCGTGTGCAAAACCGGAAAGATATGGACAGGAGAATATCGGTTATGCTGGAAGAAGGCGGAAAGATCATTGATGTTGGCGGCTATTCTTCGCGTCCGGATGCAACCGATATTCCGGCTGAAGAAGAGAAACGACGCTTAACTCCGGCTTTGGAACATCTGAAAACAGATTATCCCGACGTCATTGTATCGGTCGATACCTTTCGATCGGATATTGCACGTTGGGCTGTCGAAGAATACGGCGTGGCGATGATTAATGATATTTCGGGAGGCGCTTTGGACGACCGGATGTTTGAAACGGCAGCCCGGTTGCAGGTACCCTATATCCTGACACATCTGCGCGGAACGCCTCAAACCATGCAGCACGAAACGGATTATCAAGATATGATGGAAGAAATCATGTTGTATTTTGCCGGTAAACTGCGTACATTACAATTGCTGGGCGCCAATGATATTATTCTTGATCCCGGGTTTGGTTTCGGTAAGACATTAGACCAAAACTACGAACTGATGCGTTCGTTACCGGAATTTTCGATATTTGAACGTCCTCTCTTAGCCGGTATTTCTCGCAAAAGCATGATATATAAGTTTTTAAATTGCAGTATCGAGGAAAGTCTGAACGGAACAACCGTCCTTCATACCTATGCTTTGCTGAATGGTGCCCATATCCTGCGTGTGCATGATGTAAAACCGGCTGTCGAAGCCGTAAATATAATTTCCAAACTGAAAAATAAATAGCTATGTTTACTTTCGGAATCAAAGATGTAATCGACATTGTATTAGTCGCTTTTTTCCTCTATCAGATTTATAAACTGATGAAAAATTCAGGGACATTAGCCGTTTTTAGCGGCGTAGTGTCGGTGCTTATCGTATGGGTATTAGTTTCACAGGTATTGGAAATGCGTTTGATGGGAACTATACTTGACATGTTTATTAATGTAGGCATTATTGTGATTGTCATATTATTTCAGGATGAGATCCGGCGTTTCCTGTTGGCATTGGGTTCGCACCGTGGCTGGAAGTTTTTAAGTAAACTTTTTTCCCGGAAAGGAGATGAGGTAAGGAGTGAAAGCAAATATATCGCTCCGGTTGTATTAGCCTCTATGAACATGGCGCGAAAAAAGACCGGCGCCCTGATTGTGATACAAAAAGAAATAGACCTGACAAACTATATACAGACAGGTGAAATGTTTGATGCGGATGTAAATACCCGTCTGATTGAAAACATTTTCTTTCATCAAAGTCCTTTACACGACGGAGCATTGATTATTGCACATAACCGGATAAAGGCAGCATGTTGTATTCTCCCGGTGGCGTTAAAGGCAAATATATCGAAAGAAATGGGACTCAGGCACCGTTCAGCCTTAGGTATGGCCATCGAAACAGATGCATTGGTAATTATCGTATCTGAAGAACGAGGTACCATTTGCGTCGCTTATAAGGGTAAACTCAGTTTGCCTTTGACAGCCGAAGAACTCCATCAGATTTTGTCAGGCGAACGGGAAATCGATCTCTTCTGTTAAAAATACAAAATTGTCATGTTGACATGTAATTTTTATTGCAATTTTGTAATCTCTGTATTGCAAAATTAGTATTTTTGTGCTCAAATAAAAAAGATATATGAAATCCGCATGCAAAAATTGCACCAAAGAACATGAACCTATTGCGGATTCCATTTAACCTTTAAAAATAAATTATGTACAAATGAATAATGTGATACAAACAATTATTGCGCGTGCAAAAGCTGACATGCAGCGCATAGTCCTTCCCGAAGGCACAGAGGAGAGGACACTTCAGGCAGCAGACAAGTTAGTTGCCGATGGAGTAGCTGAAATTATCCTGTTGGGTAATCCGGATGAAATTTTACAAATATCCGCCAAGTTAGATTTGAAAAATATCGGACGGACAACCATTATCGACCCTGCTAATCATGAGAAAAAACAGGCATACGCCGACTTGTTGTTTCAGTTGCGTCAAGCCAAAGGAATGACACCCGAAAAGGCTGCCGTTTTGGTTGAAAATCCGCTATACTTGGCCTGTCTGATGATTAAAGCGGGTGATGCGGACGGCGAAATTGCCGGAGCGCAGAACAACACCGGCGACGTGCTTCGTCCCGCTTTACAGATCATTAAAACAGTTAATGGAATAAGTTGTGTGTCAGGAGCTTTCTTGATGTTCATCCCCAATGAAACGTATGGAGAGAATGGGCTTTTGGTATTTGCCGACTGCGCCGCCCTACCCGACCCGACTGCTTCCGAACTGGCACAAATAGCCATTTCCACAGCTCAAACCACAAGCGCTTTGGCAGGCGCTGAGCCGCGTGTCGCCATGTTAAGTTTTTCGACAAAGGGCAGCGCATCGCACGAGTCAATAAATAAAGTGGTCGAAGCAACCCGAATAGCTAAAGAAATGGCGCCCGACCTGCTGATCGACGGCGAATTACAGGCCGACGCGGCATTGGTGCCGCGTGTTGCCTCCAAAAAAGCGCCGTGCAGTAACGTGGCTGGTAGAGCCAATACGCTGATTTTTCCAAATCTTGAATCGGGGAATATCGGCTACAAACTTGTAGAGCGGCTGGCAGGAGCAGATGCCGTCGGCCCGATTTTACAGGGAATGGCAGCACCTGTCAATGACTTATCAAGGGGATGTTCGGTCGACGATATCTATAAAATGGTTGCCATCACATGCAATCAGGCAATCGGACTAAAAAAAGGGAAGAAATAAATATGAAAACATTAGTTTTGAATTGCGGAAGCAGTTCCATCAAATACAAACTCTTTGACTTGGAATCGGTAAAGGTCATAGCGAAGGGTGGAATCGAGAAAATCGGATTACCCGGCACGTTTCTTAAACTGATTGATTCCAACAATGAAAAAGTGATTATTGAGAAAGACATTGCCGGCCATGAAGACGGTATTGCCTTTATCCTGAACGTGCTGACTGATTCAACATACGGATGCATCAAAGCATACAGCGAGATTGACGCCATCGGCCACAGGGTTGTGCATGGAGGTGAAAAATTTGCTTCCAGCGTATTGATTGACAAGGAAGTAATTTCCATGGTGGTCGAATGTTCGGAATTAGCGCCTTTGCATAATCCGGCAAATCTGGAAGGCATTTATGCCATTCAGAAAATACTGCCCGATACGCCCCAGGTGGCTGTTTTTGATACGGCTTTTCATCAGACCATGCCTGATTATGCTTTTATGTATGGCCTGCCCTACGAAATGTATACCAAATATGGCGTGCGCCGGTATGGTTTCCATGGAACAAGTCATCGCTACGTCTCCCATCGCGCCTGTGACATATTGGGCGTTCCTTACGATAAACAACGAATCATCACGGTACATATCGGCAACGGCGGTTCGATCACAGCCGTCAAAAACGGCAAATCAATTGATACATCCATGGGATTAACCCCGGTCGAGGGATTGTTGATGGGCACTCGTTGCGGTGATGTAGACCCCGGCACGCTGACATTTATTATGAATAAGGAAGGATTGGATTCCGACGGTTTATCCGATTTGATTAATAAAAAAAGCGGCGTATGGGGTGTATCGGGCGTATCGTCGGATATGCGCGAATTAGAAGTAGCAATCAAAGAAGGCAACCCGCGTGCCATGTTAGCGTTGAATATCTATAATTACCGTATCAGGAAATACGTCGGCGCATACACGGCGGCAATGGGTGGCGTAGATATCATCGTCTTTACGGGTGGCGTTGGCGAAAATCAATTCAGTACGCGAAAGGCTGTTTGTCAGGACATGGAATATATGGGCATTCATCTGGATGATTCGAAAAATGACGGGATGCAAGGCAAGGAAATGGTGATCAGTACGCCGGACAGCAAAGTTACCGTTATCGTTGTGCCTACCGATGAGGAATATGTCATTGCCTCAGATACGCGGGATATCCTGAAAAAATAGTCTGCTATTCCTCTTCTTTTTCATCATACTGATGATAAAGAAAATCATTGTAAGGAAAACGCTGGATATGAATGGATTTAACCCGTTCGTATAAGATGGATTTTAGTGTATCTATATTTGTCTGATTTTTAGCAGAAATAAAGATACAATTACCGGGTATTTTACTCATCCATGTCTCTTTCAGTTCGCTCAACGGTATATTTTCCCTGACACGCGGAGTCAGGTCGTCTGTTTCTTTCGGAACGAACGTAAATAAATCGATTTTATTAAAGACCATGATGACCGGTTTTTCGGCACATCCGATTTCAGCCAATGTATTGTTGACCACCTCAATTTGTTCCTCAAATGTTGCATGTGAGATATCCACAACGTGTACCAGCAAATCCGCCTCGCGTACTTCATCAAGCGTTGATTTAAACGACTCAACCAATTCGGTGGGCAATTTCCGGATAAAACCTACCGTATCCGACAGCAGGAATGGAAGGTTTTCGACAATCACTTTCCGTACGGTCGTATCTAACGTCGCAAACAGTTTGTCTTCGGCAAACACATCACTTTTACTCAGCAGGTTCATCAACGTTGATTTACCGACATTGGTATAGCCTACCAATGCCACACGAACCATTTTGCCGCGGTTTTTCCGTTGGGATGATTTTTGGCGATCAATCTCTATCAACTCTTTTTTCAACTTTGAGATTTTATCTAAGATGATTCGCCGGTCGATTTCCAATTGTGTCTCACCCGGCCCCCGCATGCCAACTCCGACTCCCCCGCGTTGCCTTTCCAGATGAGTCCACAAACGAGTCAGGCGGGGAAGCATATACCGGTATTGCGCCAATTCGACTTGCGTTTTTGCATGAGCCGTCTGCGCCCTGCGGGCAAAGATATCGAGAATCAGGTTGGTGCGATCTAAGATTCGCACTTTCAACTCTTTTTCAATATTACGCAATTGTTTGGGTGAAAGTTCGTCGTCGAAAATAACAATGCCTGTTTCATTTTCGACCACATATTCTTTGATTTCCTGAAGTTTCCCTTTACCTACAAAAGTGACGGGGTGAGGTTTATCCATTTTTTGATAGAATCTTTTGACCGGTTTGATACCGGCTGTTTCAGCCAAAAAATCAAGTTCGTCAAGGTATTCCTTTACCTGCCGTTCATTTTGATCCGGTGTTATCAGGCCGATTAACACGACTTTTTCGGTCTGTTCTGCTGTAATGATAAAATCTTTCAATGCGTTTTTTTTGTTGCGATGCAAAATTAATCATTTTATATTTGTTTTTTAAAATCGGAATTACTAATTTTGAAAGCGATTAGAAACAACGCTAAAAAATTTCAAGGTTATTATTAATTTTTAAAAACGAAACAAAATGAAAAAGTACAGATGCGAAGTATGCGATTACATTTATGACCCCGCCGAAGGTGATCCTGACGGTGGGATTGCGCCGGGAACAGCTTTTGAAGATGTGCCCGATGATTGGGTTTGTCCATTATGCGGAATCGAAAAAGCAGATTTCGTTCCGGAAGATTGATCGAAAAGATTACTGAAAACGTAGTATTTACGGCACATTATCATCGTATTAACCGTATTCGATAAGGATTTGTGCATGTGTTAATTCCGATTTCATACCCGAAACCCCAATGTTTTGATAAAGAAACCGGTTGCTTTGTTCATTATCAGGAAAATTCGCTTGACAAACGATTTTCTTTGCTTATTTTTGCACTCAGACATAATACTTCATAATAGTCTTTTTAGTCGTAAAAGGTTTAATGGTTAATACAAGGAATCCGAGACGTGATGTCTTGGGTTTTTTGTTTCTTATACAATTCTTCTTTTGTGTAATTCACAATTTCATTCATGCCATGTCGGGCTTTTCGCTTTTTTTTCATGCGATTTGGAACTGATTAACCAGTTAGGGTCTCTTGAGTGGGTCAGATGAACAAGACAGCTTTTACTGTGATATATTTTAAAATCGAAACATAACCATTGACAATTTCTTTCGCCATCTTCCATACCCCAATCGTAAAACAATCTGTGTTTGAATTCCTTCCTGCAGATGCTCAATACAAAGGAGTAAGTTTTCCAATCGAACAATGGAGTCCACACGGATAAGGATCATAAATGTTGTATCTATCAAATCATATTTCATAGCGGCTTTATTTATAAAAACAAGAAACGATAATAATCATCACATATTTATAAAACATTATACATTATTCGTTCATTTGCTTATTGATTGCCGTAAATACCAATCAATCCCTGCGAGGTAATTGTCTCAACACTAATTTTTAAATTCACGGTTCGGTTGTTATTGTAAAACTGTACTTTTGCCATACCGGTCTCATCGGGGGTTACCATTGGATTCCAGTATAAGGTACGACGATAGTCGGGTTCTGTCGGCAGTGTCGAATAGTTGGGACTGTAAAATTCCCTGACCATACTGTATCCTTCCAGCCATGTTTTGCGTACGCCTTTTGCGTCGTCAACAGCAATATCCGTTTCATCTTCGTATGTCTCAATAAAGACGGCACAACTATAATACAATTCTGTTTCGAAACGTCTCAGCCTGCTGTCTGCATATTGGTTTATGATATCCTGATTTTCATTGATATAAATAGCTTTAATGGCATTCGTATTAATTGTTTTATATTCGTTAGGAGGATTCAGTTCCCATATCATGCGCTCCATTGCTTCTGCGGTAGAAAGTTGCACAAAAACATTACGTGATGCGTTGGTAAGGTTTAGGGGAATGGGGAGGTTTGAGGGACCGATGAATTCCTTGTAAGCTTTCGGTACAGGCTCTTTGGACATTTCGTAATTGATAACAAAAAGGGGGACTGCAGTTTTATACAATAGCAGTTCTTCGGATTTCATACTACCCTCTACTTCGTAATTTACCCTAAAATAACGAAAGTCCAAACTCATGTTCAACAATATTTGTTGGATATCTTTTCCTGTATATCCACCACTGTCATAGTGGCTATCCTGTTCCGCCTGAACATCATAATACACTACCGAGGTGGAACGGTTATGTAAAATGACCTGTTCTCTTGTCCTTCTCGGGGCGGTAACGATTATTTCCGACAAATTATGTATTTTCTCATTAATACCCAATCTTGACATTGAATCGGCATAAGCGACCAGGATATTATCTTCTTCTTCTATTTCTTCGACTGTTTCTTCGGCTGTGATTTGTTCGGCATTGTCTTCGGAAAGGCTGACCTGCAACTCGGCGTAATTATACCTCTTGGGCGCAGGACTGAATAGCCGATCCAAAAGTATCTGATAATTTTTGGGTTTGCCGTTTTCGGAGGCGGACAGGATCATGTACCATCTGCCTTCTACATCCGCCTCTATCGTGAAACGACCCGTCCGGTCGGTTACAGCCGTTTCAACAGCGCTGCCTCTGTCCTCCTCTTCTCCTTTTTCCTCTTTTCTTTGAAGCAGAAAAAGTAAAACATCGACGTCCGGTTTGGGTGCAGGCTTGCCAATCAACGGTGTGGCAAGAATCTGTCCTTGCATCTCAATGCTCTGTTCAGGCAGGTATTGGAGTTCAAAAGGCTCCATACCGGCTATCTGTTTCCATGAATAACGACGCCAGCCCTGTACCATCAGCAGCACATCAAGCGCGGCGCGGCGCGTCTCGTCGTCGTCCTCAAAGTAATACGCCGGATTGCGCACATAGCCTTTGATTTCCGACATCAGCAAAAGGTCGGTCAGGATATTATGATGACTCTCCACCTCATTCGCACCATCCCGCACCGACAGAGAGAAAGGGGCGCTGACCGGATTCATCTCATGGTCAGTTACCGTAAACTCCATGGTGACCGGTTCGTAAGGTCTGTAAGTTGTTTGGGCGGTTGTTGCACTGATATTCAACAGATCGTTTCTGCCGGTAAAGATTAGCCGGTCGCAAATAACTTCTCCCTGGCTGTCGAACAGTACGATCTGGGATACGCCTGCAGACAACATAGTCTTATCCATTCGGAAATCAATTGACTGGGAAACGCTTGCAGGCCACTGCGTTCTATCCGTTCGGGAATCTACTGTTTCTTCCCCAATGCGGGCAAAGTAATATTTCTGCGGTTTGCCGCCGCTTAATAGCGCCACGCCCAGCATTTCGGAAGGCGTGTCTGCATTTTTCTGCAGCTTGATGCCGATACTGTCGGGGTACGACAGGTTATCGACTTCCATCACTACGCCCTGTGGCAGGGCTGCAGGCAGGTCAAAACGGTATCGTCTGCCTTCATATTCCGTTTCGACATAATCGCGCCGCGTACCACGGCTGGGTGTATATGTGAAGATACCCTTCCCCTCATGCAATGTAATAATTTGAAAAACAGTCAATTGTCCATTGTCCATTGTCAATTGTTTTACATCTATCGGGTTGCCGTTCGCGTCCGTCGCCTCAAAAGCAATGCGCGATGCGACGCCCTGAACCAGATGGCCACCTTCGGGGAAAAAACGCAGATTGACGTCACGGCCTCTTTCCGGTCTTTCTCTTTTCATCGGATAACGACTTGTCTGCCAGCCGCCATAGCTTAACATTTTTTTCTCGTCAAAGTCGCTTTCGGTTTTGGGACGGTCGAATACCGGCAGCAGTCTGGAAAAGATCACGTCTTCCCCAAAATTGAGCATATACTTCGTATAGGCGCGCACTTCATAGAATACCGAATAGAAAGGAAAGCGATTCAGTGAGAAATCGCCGTGACACTGTCCGTTTTCAATTCTCAGGATGCGTTTGTCGATCACCTCTCCGCCCGGATTCAACAGCTCGACATACAGGGTTTTACTCAATGGGCTTAATTGATTCTGCGCAGAAGTGACATAGCATTTAAACCAGATATTATCGCCCTGATAATAACTTGTATTGTCGAAATGCAAATATACTTTTTCCTGTGAGATATGTTTGGAAAACTGATTCAATCCCTGAATAAAAGGAAAAAATTTGCTTAAATCACTATCCAAGTCCTGCCCCTGCGCATGGGAACAAAGAAACAAAGAAAAAGAAACGCACCAAAACTTTATTGCTTTCATAATTTGGTTTTTTAAATTATATACCATTACGTATAAAAACAAATGTTCGGTGAAAGGAAAATGATTTTTTTTTTCGTTTGTTGATATGATTGAATTTTACGCTTTCTTCCTATCACTTTAGCCGTTATTGCGCAAAACGGCTTGTTGTACGCAGGCACTTTTTATTTTTTGCATTTTTACTTGATTATATATCTCTAAGACTTACATATCCGGCTTGTGTTATACATGCTTGCCCTTCGCTTGATAACATCCAATTTAAAAATCTTCCTCCCACTTGATCTACATCTGTTGAACGTATTACGGCGTTATATGGCGCAATAAAGGCATAACTGTTATTTCTGACATTTTCATCTGATGGCATTATTCCGTCTACTTTTAGAATTTTAATATCAGGACTTTTATATAGCCTGTCAACATAATATTTATAAGTATATCCCAAACTCATAGCACTGTTTTCATAACCGGCGACCACTTCAATTAACCTTCCCATTCCCATGGCTATTTTTGCTATGGGTGGTTGTGACATGGGTATTCCTTTCATAACCCACTCTTCCATCGCCGTTTGGCTTCCTGAATTAGGCTCGCGCTGATAAGCAACTATTTTTAAATCTGCGCCGCCAACCTCTTTCCAATTAGTTATCTCGCTGCTGTATATTTTCCGAATCTGTTGAACAGTCAGGCTTTCTACGGGATTATCCTTGTGAGTTATGAACACAAACGAATCGTAACATACAGGCTCTATTATCAGATCTACTCCCGCATTTGAAGCCATATTCAACTCAGTAGTTGACGGATATGTTGCAAAAACGATGTCGGGGCGTTTGTTGAAATGATATTCTTTTGTTTCTAAATCGGAAATAGGTTTGCTTATCACGCCATTCGTTGTTCCGCCGTAAATAATTTTGTTGTATGCGCCTGAAGTAGTAGAAAAACTAAGAAAGGTCATTGTTTCAGTATTCCATTCATAAGGAAGAACATCGCTTAGATTTGTGAATTGCCAGACAAATTCCGCTGCCATTGGCACACATACTGTCGAACCGTCAATTGCTGGAAAAGTACCGTAAGATTGTTTATAGCGGATATATTTATATATGGGATTGGGTGGATATAGATATGTTTCATAAGGCTCGGAATCTGCCTCGCCAAGTACAAATTGTGTTTTATCTTTTACTATTTGTTTCCAATCCGGATCTTTCACGACAAACTGATTAATATTATCGTTAGCCAGTGGGTCAGGAATTCTTCTTTCTTCTTCTGGTTTTTCGCATGCAGTTAATATGAGTACACAACCGCAGATTATAAAACTTCTAATTAATTTCATGATTACTTGTTTTTTTGTTACTCATGTTTCGCACCTCTTAGAACCTCTTAGTGAATGGAAAAAGAGGTAAAAAAGTAGCATATTTTTTTGCTAATATTATTAATAATGATTGATTTAGCGTCGATTTCCCAAATTGTTAAAAATATGCTACGGGACAAAGGTAAAAAAAAGATTGATGAAATCAAAACGGATTTTAATCCGGATCAATTTGACGAAATAAAAATAACAAGTATCTTCAAATCGTTGAAGATATCAGAAAGTTAGAAAGAGCTTAATTATCTGAAACAGAACGGATACAATGTAAAGATGATGTTATCGTTGTTATTAGTTACGGTAGTTACGGGTAAAAGACGGTACTTCATTCTTATCAAGTTTATATGAACAAGGTATAACGTTAGTACAAAAATATTCAAATAGATACAATTTACGCATTTCTTGTTGCATCCTGTTTGTTAAAGAGTTAAAAAGAAACGCGAAACATTAGTTAATAAGATTTACCACGATTTTTCGATTGTGACCGAAGCACAGAACATGTCTCCTTCTACCGGAGGATTTAGTTTGGATACTTTGATTTTCTGAAAAGACAACTGTGGAAACGCTGATTTCAATGCTTTGGAAATTCGTTCTGCCAGATGTTCCAATAAGTGAGAAGGGCGTCCCATTTCAGTTTTTACTACTGCGTACACATCTGCATAATTGATTGTATCCCTTATATCATCGCTCAAGAAGGCCTTATCCATTGGAAATGAATAAGAAATATCCACGATAAAATAATTTCCTACTGTCATTTCTTGTTTGGAAACGCCATGATAAGCATAGAATTTCATCGATTTCAATTCAATAAAAGTCTTCATTTTTTATAATTTATCGTAAAAATACCAAAAATAAACGTGTTGAAAAAAAAAATAGTTATATATTTGCAAAAACTACAAAAAAAATATTAAAGAGACAAGAATGATGGCACGAACAAGACAGGAAGAGATACAAATTAACAATGGTAGCGGCGGCGTACATAATGTATTAGCCGGAGGTACAATTGTGACAGGTACGATTATGACCGAATCTGATTTTCGTTTAGATGGACGGATTGAAGGCGACATCAACTGTAAAGGGAAAATCGTTATTGGGCACAAAGGAAGTATCAGTGGAAACATTATTTCCGATAGCGCTGAAATATTGGGAACTGTGGAAGGTACGATGCGTATTAAGGAAAAATTGATATTCAAGTCGTCTGCAAACATCAAAGGCGAAGTTTACAGTCAAACACTTGAAATAGAACCCGGCGCAAATTTCAACGGAACTTGCACGATGTCCGGGAAAAATCCCTTGGAAACAATTGATAAAAATCCGAAAATCAGCATGACGCCTATCGACTAAGGAGGTTGCATGTGTTTTAAAGTTCAAGGTTCAAAGTTCAATAATTATGATTTAAAGATTTTACTATTCAATGAATCAAGAAACCGAAACTTTGAACCTTGAACTTTGCCCCTCCAATCATCTTCCGCTTTTTTCAATCATTTCGCGAATTTGTTGGTTTAGGGTGTTGGCTTGCAGAAGTTGTTCGAGTGAAATATGCATGCGGTAACGCCAGTAATGTTGGGGATTGTTTGGATCGTTAATTCGTTCGGATTCAATATCTTTATTTCGTTTCAATGTATTGCTCAGCGCAAACCAGTCCTGCAATGGGATAATGGTCAGCATGGATGTTGCGTTCAGGTGATTCATGACGATTTGTTCCGCAAGTTCCGTTGTGCAATTACGCGGCGGTTTCCCTGACCTCTGTAATACTGATTCATAATAAAGTAGTGTCCTACGTGCATTCTCTTTCCACCAGTTTCTCAGCGGATTCATATCGTGTGTCGATGTTGTACAGACTGATAAATAAGGGACTGTATACAAATTGGTAAAATCTATGCCGATTGATTTAGGGGTACGTTCCAGTTCTAAACTGAGGATTTGCAACTCGTCCATTACTTCCTGTACCGATTTGGGGATCATTCCCAGATCTTCTCCGCAAATCAACATATCCGTATGATTCACTAAGGGGGTCAACCGTTTCGAAGCCTCTGATTTCCAAAATTCATTATGACGTTGATAGAAAAAATCATCTGAGAGTGTTTGAAATGCGATTTGTTGTTGATGGGTTAATCCATGAAAAGTATAAGAAAGAGCAGCCAATATACGCGGATGATATGTATTTTTTTGATACGGGTCTTCAACAAAAAGTACTTCATTGGCTATTTGAAATAATCCATCCCTGATTAATAGCGAATCATTATCTACTGAATCAATGAATAATCGATTGATTTTCATCTGTGTATCACAATAGGGCTGCAATTCCATACTACCGTAAGCATCCGGTGTAAGATATAATTTTACCACCTCATCCGCTTTCTTTCCAAACAAACTTGTCAGAAAATGACGACGAATCCGTGGTTTTACATACCGTTCTTCGAACGTGAACCCGTAGGTTTCAATTTCTTCAACAGATAAAGGTAATGCCGGCCGGAAATGTCCGCATAATCCCTGTACATAATCAAGCGGAATTTCCCAAATCCGAAAAAACCCCAAAATATGGTCTATCCTGAGACAGTCAAAATATTCGCCGAGTTTTTGGAAACGTTTTTTCCACCAGGCATATCCGTCTTTTTCCATCACATCCCAGTTGTATGTCGGAAACGACCAATTCTGCCCTGTTGCTGAGAAAAAATCCGGCGGTGCGCCAGCCTGCTGTTCGCAGTTGAAATAAGACGGTTCCATCCATGCCTCGACGCTTGTTCGACTGATTCCAATGGGCAAGTCTCCTTTTAGGATAACCCCTTTTTCACGCGCATAATCCGAAACGGCTTTAAATTGCGTATGCAAAATGAACTGTAGAAAATAGATAAAAGATATTTCCTGCCAGGCAGTGCTTGTTTCTTTACATAGATTATGCACTATCAAAGGTTGAAAAACAGCATTTTTCCTCCATTTTGTAAAATCAACAGTACGGTATTTATCACGAAAATAACAAAATGCAGCATAAGGTTCCAACCAGGATTGATTATCCTGACAAAACGATTGAAATGCTTTGTTGTTCAGTATCTGCTCCTTTTCCTGTTTAAAAAAAGCACAACAATATTTGATTTTATATTTTAAGACACTTTCATAACTTACTGCCTCCTGTGTGTTCAAAGTCTTCTGCTTATGCTGAAATAAGCGCACTTGTCTTTCATCCTTTAAATCGCCCATATCGGACAAGGAGATATAAATCGGATGTAACGCAACCATTGAAATAGCGCTATAAGGATAGGAATCAGTCCATGTGTGCGTCGCAGTCGTATCATTCATTGGCAATAACTGTATCAGACATTGGTTTGTATGTTTAGCCCAATCAATAAGCAACCTTAAATCATGCAGATCGCCAATCCCAAAACTGTCTTCTGAACGCAACGAGAAAACAGGAATAACTGTACCAGCCCCTTTCCATTGCGGAAGAGAATCCCTGAAAGGGTATTCGGATATAATAAAAGATGCATTGTGATCGTCCGGAAGATTGGATAAAATCCGGTTTTCGCCTGTTTCCCAATGACAATACTGCTGGGTTTCATCTGCAATCAAAAATTTGTATTCCAAAGGAAATGTTATATCATCGGCATTCAAACAGATTTCCCATTCAGGAAAATTCATACAATTCATTTCACCTGCCAGATTCAGATTCCAATTACCTAACCGATTCTGATTACCTGAGATAAACAGTTTTTGATTTTTTGCCACACGAGGGCATGAAACCTGAATGATTAATTGTCGCTCAGCATTTTCGGGGACTTGTTCAGTATGATGCCGCGCGAATAAATTTTTCGTGAAAGCCGACGAATAGAATGTCATATCTTTTGGTACGGGCTGCCAGTAATCATACAGAAACCAAACAGGACGTGATGAATCCAATTTGACAACATGTCTCTGCTCCCAGGGTTCATGGATGATTTCTCCATTTCCAAGAACCAAATACCGATAGGTGATTGCCCACGCCGATGTTTCAATAGATAATGTCCAGAGTCCATCACCTGTACACGCCATTTCTTTGGCTTGTGGCAATTGCCATTCTCCTAATTCCGGTATTGACCCGACAATATATAGTTTCTGATTGTTTCTTGTCCGGTAGTTGATATTAAAAACGATTGTCATATCCCCCCAAATCCTTGATAATTGACAATAAGTTTTAAAACCTGAAACTTGGAATCTTCAATTTTATCCACACTTTGAAGCCCCACAATTGGTGCAACGCAGACACGTTTCTTGATAAATCAATGTTTCCTGGTTACAATTCGGACATTTTTGTCCTTTGGCTTGCGTTCCTTTCGGCAAATATTTTGTCAACGATCTTTCAACGCCATTTTTCCAGGTATTGATTGATTCGTTGTTTAATTCCATGCCCTGAACAAGTTTGATTACCTGTTCAATAGGCATTCCAAAACGAAGAACGCCCGAAATCAGTTTGGCATAATTCCAGTATTCGGGGTCAAATTTCCCATCCAGACCTTCCATTGTCATTTTAAAACCACGTTTGTTTTTAAACTGAAAATCATAGCGTTTTTTTCCGTCGCTATCGCGGTTTTTTATAATCGTACCCTTCGTAACGCTTTTGGGTAGCATCAGACCTTCTTCGTCGTCTGCCAGTCCTGTAAAGATTTCATAAGGACGACCGTTCAGCAAACCCACAAAAGCAATCCATTTTTCTTTGTTGTTCTGGAATGTTACCACGTCTGCCTCTAACTCGCGGGGACGCGTCGCAACAATAATCGGAGGTTCGATACACTCCACATCATCTTTCTTTTTATCGGCGGCAACAAGTACGCCTGCACGTGAGCCATCCCTGTAGACTGTACAACCCTTACATCCTGATTTCCATGCTTCGATATATAATTTATCAATCAATTCTTCCGTCGCATCCGCAGGCAGATTGATGGTAACGCTTATCGAATGATCCACCCATTTCTGGATACGCCCCTGCATCTTTACTTTTTGTACCCAATCCACATCATTGGATGTCGCTTTATAATAAGGTGATTTTTTTACCAATTCATCAATTTCATCGGGTGTGTATCTTTTTACCACCGAATATCCGTTCGCCAGCATCCAGGTTACAAATTTATGGTGAAAAACCATATATTCTTCAAAAGCATCGCCTGTTTCATCCACATAGTCGACCCGGACAGAAATATCATTCGGATTCACTTTCCGGCGACGTTTATATACTGGTAAAAAGACAGGTTCAATACCGGATGTGGTTTGTGTCATCAGACTTGTTGTTCCTGTTGGCGCTATCGTCAGACATGCTATATTGCGCCGTCCATATTTTACCATTTCGTTATATAAATTTTCATCTTCTGTTTTCAGGCGGTTGATGAACGGGTTGTTTTTTTCTCTTTCCGCATCAAAAATTTTAAAGGCGCCGCGATCTTTCGCTAAATTCACAGAGGATCTGTATGCCTCCAACGCCAATGTCTTCTGGATAATTTCCGCAAAATCAGTGGCTTTTTCGGTTCCATACCGAAAGTTTAATGCTGCCAGCATATCACCTTCGGCAGTAATCCCGACGCCTGTACGTCTTCCCTGCAATGTTTTTTTCTGGATTTTTTCCCAAAGATGCCTTTCCGAATTTTTGACCTCTGACGATTCCGGGTCTGAATCAATTTTCTCTAAAATTTTCTCAATCTTTTCCGACTCTAAATCGATAATGTCATCCATAATTCGCTGAGCCAAAGCTACATGTTTTTTGAATAAATCAAAATTGAAACAGGCTTTCGACGTAAAAGGATTTTCGACGTATGAATACAAGTTAATGGCGAGCAATCTGCAACTGTCGTAAGGGCAAAGGGGAATTTCACCGCACGGATTGGTGGATACTGTTTTGAAACCTAAATCCGCATAGGAATCAGGTACTGACTCCCGAATAATCGTATCCCAAAACAGCACACCGGGTTCGGCTGATTTCCAGGCATTGTGAATGATTTTTTTCCACAAGGCCGACGCATGAATATGTTTAACTGTCATGGGAGTCGGCGCATCAACCGGATATTGCTGTTGATACTGCGAGTTATTCACTACGGCATGCATAAAATCATCATCAATTTTCACCGACACATTTGCCCCTGTTACTTTTCCTTCTATCATTTTTGCGTCAATAAATGATTCCGAATCAGGGTGTCTGATGGATACGCTTAACATCAACGCTCCCCGGCGTCCATCTTGGGCCACTTCGCGTGTGGAATTTGAATAGCGTTCCATAAATGGCACCAGGCCGGTCGACGTCAAAGCAGAATTTTTGACGGGAGTCCCTTTGGGGCGAATATGCGATAAATCGTGTCCGACTCCGCCGCGTCGTTTCATCAATTGAACTTGTTCTTCATCAATACGAATGACAGCGCCATACGAATCGGCCGAACCATTGATCCCTATCACAAAACAATTCGATAAAGAAGCAATTTGAAAATCATTGCCAATCCCTGTCATCGGGCTTCCCTGGGGAACGATATATCGAAAATGATCAAATAAATCAAATAATTCTGATTCGGATAACGGGTTTGGATATTTTTTTTCAATACGTGCTATTTCCGACGCTAACCGGCGATGCATATCTTCCGGCGATTTTTCATAAATATGCCCAAAGGCATCTTTCAGTGCGTACTTGTTAACCCAAACTTTTGCCGCTAATTCATCACCAGTAAAATAATCCAGCGAGGCTTTGTATGCTTCATTAAATGTATATTTTTTGTCAATCATACTGATATTTTTTTGTTATTTTTTTGAATGGACAAAAATAATAACTCTTGACAAATTTCCAAAATTATTAAATAAAAAAAACACCTATTGTTGAAAAGTTTTTTTTAAAAAAACATATACATCTCTTTATGAGTATTTTATGATTTTTGCAAACAGGAAATGTTTCCCAAAAAGATAAAGGACAAAGTTTTGGTAGATATAAAAAAAATAATCATCCATAATCACAAAAGTACATTTTGTTAAAGTTATAAGAAAACTACTTAACAAAAAAAAATGGATTGTTCGGAATTAGGACAATCCATATTAAAATATTTTATAAAATATTATTGATTTTTTAAAAAGAATTATACGATGATTGGGAAATCAAATTTTTAGATTATTTTCTATGGTTTCTACGGTCGAACGAAAGGTTTTGTTGATTTCGATCTGATCTTTTACGGTTTGATGGGCATACAAAACGGTCGCATGATCTTTTCCGCCTACGATTTTTCCTATATATGCCAATGTATATCCGGTATATTGTTTTGCCAAATACATGGTGATCTGACGTACCTGTACAATTTCACGTTTACGGGAAGCCGTATAAACCAAAGTCTTGTCTATATTAAAGTATTTACAAACGACCTCTAAAATCTTTTCCACTGAAAGTTTCCTGTCTTCGATACGCACGGTCTGACCTACGATCTGCCGTGTCAAAGCCATGTCTATCTCTTTATTATTAATGTACGAATGTGCCATTAATGAATGTAATACGCCTTCGATATCACGCACATTATCGGTCACATTGTTTGCTATAAATTCGAATACTTCATCTTTGATTTTCAGTCCTTCATTCTCAATTTTATTACGCAATATTTCCCTTCGCAATTCTTTGTCAGGCCGTTCAATTTCAGCCGTCAATCCCCATTTCAAACGCGTAATCAAGCGCTCTGCCATCCCATTTAAATCGACAGGCGGCTTATCCGAAGTCAATACCAACTGTTTACCCAACTGATGTAAATTATTAAATATATGAAAAAAGATATTCTGCGTTTTAGTCATTCCGATTAACTCATGAATATCGTCGAGAATAAGTACATCCAAACTCTGGTAAAAATTCAGGAAGTCGTTGGTTGTGTTTTTTCTCACAGCATCTGTGTATTGAATCCTGAAAAGATGAGAGGATACATACAATACGCGTTTTTCAGGATGGAGTTCACGAATACGCAATCCGATTGCATGGCACAAATGGGTCTTCCCAACACCTGAAACGCCAAATAAGAACAATGGATTGAAAGTTGTCTTGCCCGGATTTGATGCAATGGATTCGCCGGCCGTTCGGGCTAATTTATTACTGACTCCTTCATAAAAGTTATCAAATACATATCTTGTGTTTAATTGAGAATCAAATTTTTTTTGGATATTTTGGGTGAATGGCGTAACGTGAACATTACTTTTACCATTGCCGGATGTTAGTTCGATTGGGGGGTGTTTTTTTTCAGAGAGAAAATCCATTGCACCTCCTGTCTGACTTTGTCCCACCGATATACGATAACTCAATGTCATTCCTTTACCGAATACCCGGTGAAGTGTTACTTTAAGCACATTTGCATACTTCTCTTCTAAATATTCATAAAAAAATTGGCTTGGCACCTGAATGGTTACCTTTTTTTCTTCATAAGCCAACGGGACAATCGGCAAAAACCACGTATTAAAAGCTGCCTCAGGTACAATATCCTTGATCACCGCCAAACATTTTCCCCACAAAATTTGATAATCAGGTTTCATTTGTAAAAAAATAAAATTAGTTCTTAGAAAATTCGGTTGTAAAGGTCGGAATTTTATTTCGAAAGAAAAAAAATCGGTCAGGTGTGAAAAATAGTGCAATTTGTTATTTGGCTAATACCAAGAAACTTGTTTTTATTGTCCTGATAAACAGCGTTATTTGATTTTCTTCCAACCCACAGTCCCGCATAATTCAACATTTTAAGACGATCGAAAAAAAAAGAATATACATACAGTTTTTTTGCAAATTCCCTAAAAAAACAATAATCAACCGCTCTCTCTCTTATCAAAAAAAAATGTTACTTTTTTGTTAAATGGAATAATTCTAATTAACGAATTCCTTTTTTCAAAAACAAAGGAGATCCTGAAAAAAGTTCAGGATGACGCAATGGCTTTTTAGAAACGCCTTTTCTTTTTTTTAAAACAAGGAAAAACGGACATATCGCTTAGGGTTCATTTTTAGATCGATAAGTAAGTCAGAGGCGCTTTCTACCGTTCGATTCAGGTTATTATATAATAAAGTATCATTCATCAATAAACCTAATGAATTGTCTTTCGAATTCAATTTGTCTGTCGTAATTTTTAAATTGTCAAGTGTTGCATTGAGAGACTGAATACTTTGCGTTACGTTCAAATTCTTCAATTCCTCGCTTAAACCGGCAAAATTTTGTGTTGTAACCTGCAAATTGGATGCTATCACAGGGACTTCTTCTTCCAATGCGCTCAACAAATGGTTCAACTTGTGTGACGAGATTTCCAGATTGGCGGTTGTACGGTCAAGATGCTCTAACGAATTTGTCAAAGCCGGATTATTGATCAAGAGATGCAATCCGTAAAGAATGGAATCAAGTTTGGGCATCAAATCAACAAAGGCAGGCAACAGCTCAGACTGAACGATTCCCATCATATCACCTTGTTTTTTCCCTTCGAGTGTTGACCCGGGTTTCAAAAACTCATCTATATAGGTGTTCAGATGAATATGCAGTTCGGCACCGCTCAAAAATGTACTCTCAATGGTGACATAACTTCCTTTATTGATTTTCATGCTTTTTTCAAGATTTATTTCAACAGTGACCGTACCTGTATTGTTATAATCGTAAATTATACTTCGAACTAAACCCACTTTAAATCCTTCCACAAATACCGGAGTAGCAACAGTTACATCTTTCACATTGGGGCATGCTACATAATAATGATTAATCGGCTGGAACAGGTTAATCCCTTTCAGGAAATTGATCCCTGCATATAATAAGACAAGACTGATAATGGTTACAATACCGATAATCATCTCTTTGGTAAATTTCGCTTTCATCTGTGTTTTAATATAATAAGAATCAATTTAATCTTCTACCGTCTTTTATCCGGATAATAAAAGCATCTTTAAAGTCCTTCGAAACGGTGTTTTTTATCGTTTGTATGGCTTGAAAATCAGGGGATTCTCCATACGTATATTTATATAAATTACCGTCTTTGTACCAATCTACTTGATAACCCTTAAAGAAAGGCGAATTGGATGGGAGTTGTTTGTCGGATGACATGATTTGTACCTTATAGATAATATTCTCTGCTGTATTATTCGTTGGGGTGGAAACAGGTGAATTTGTTTTTGATACGGCTATTTCCTGTTTTGGAGTGTGATTGTCTTTGTATTTTTTAAAAGCGGTGTAAATTGAATTGGCGAATTGATTTTGCCCTGCAGCAGAAAGCAAATATTGCTCTTCCTCTTTGTTGGAAATAAAACCAAGTTCTACCAATACACTCGGCATGCCGGTTAATTTGAGAACAATAAATCCAGCCTGACGTACCCCGCGATTTACCCGTTTAGATGTAGTAAATGATTTTTGAATTTCGGAAGCAAAGACGACACTTTGTTCCAAATTTTTATTTTGCATAAATTCAAAGATAATATACGATTCCGTACTGTGAGGGTCAAAGCCTCCATATCGTTGCAAGTAGTTATCTTCCATCAAAATAACGGCATTTTCCATCATGGCGACCTCTAAATTCTCTGCTGTTTCAGCCAATCCTAATGTATATGTCTCTGTACCTTGCACACTGTTTTTATTTTTTACACTATTGGTATGAATAGAAATGAACAAATCCGCTTTGTTCCGATTCGCAATCTCAGCCCGTTCCTCCAATTCCACAAATTTATCGGTTTCACGCGTATATATCACATTTACATCTGTATGGTTTGCCTTGATTAATGCGCCTAATTTGAGCGCAACGGCAAGATTGATTGTCTTTTCGCTGGCCTTTGACCCAACGGCGCCCGGATCTTTACCTCCATGTCCCGGGTCGATGACAACTGTGAAAATCTTTTCTGTTGCATGTAAAGGTGTCATAAGGAATAAAAACGCCAAAACACCTATGAACCACACATTTTTAATCATACGTACATTTTTCTTACAAATTCGGGACAAAGATAATGTTTTTTTACAGAGTGAAACAAAAAAAGGCCTCATTTAAGGCCTTTTAGAATATTTTTTTCCAATCAATTTGTTTCGGAAATCACTTCGAAGGGTAAATCCAGTGATACCTCTTTATGAAGTTTTAATGTTGCT
>Ga0099364_10001563_pt1 | contig 37371 bp, 36 predicted proteins | sample TergutTh196P3_FD_73070 | JGI IMG/M metagenome (GOLD analysis project Ga0099364, IMG submission 73070) | Microcerotermes parvus P3 segment gut microbial communities from Pointe-Noire, Republic of the Congo - Th196 P3 | ecosystem: Host-associated > Arthropoda: Insects > Digestive system > Gut ... | reverse complement strand
CCATACGTTATATTTTTATGAAATTCGTTTTATAAAATCCCATAGGGATTATCGCTCGGTAAAAAAATGTATCTATGTTATTGGTTGCATTCCTATCAGAATGCTTCCTGTGTGTAAATAATTATTCTACCGAGCGGGAATGCCTAACGGCATTCGGTTATGTGTTAATAATTATTTTCAATTACTTATTATGCACAAATATATATATTTTTTTGCTATTTTTGAAAAAATATTTTCCGATATGAAAAAAACAATTTATTTACTGCTAATCATTTTATTTTCTGTTCATTTCTCAGCATCGGCACAAGAACAAAATGAAAGCGATACTATTATTTACATCATTAATGTAAAAGATGACATCAACAGCACAACGTGGCTTTATGTGAAAAACGGCTTTCGAGAAGCGCAGGAGTTGAACGCACATTCAATTATTATTCATATGAACACGTATGGCGGCGAGGTTGTTTTTGCCGATTCTATTCGAACCAAAATTCTGAACAGCAGCATTCCTGTTTCTGTGTTTATAGACAATAATGCGGCATCAGCAGGCGCATTGATTTCCATTGCGGCAGACAACATTTTTATGCGCAAAGGCGCCAACATCGGCGCGGCAACTGTTGTGGATATGAGCGGCGACCAAGTACCAGATAAATATCAGTCATATATGCGTGCTACGATACGCTCGACTGCCGAAGCGCACGGCAAGGACACGATTATTTCAAACGGCGATACTATCATTAAATGGAAACGCGACCCGCTGATTGCCGAAGCAATGGTAGATAGCAGAACGGTGGTGCCCGGTTTGGTCGATTCCACCAGAGTGCTGACTTTGACAACCAATGAAGCCGTGCAATATGGTTTTTGCGATGGCATTGCCGAGAATATTCCGCAAATTATCGAACAATACTTGCACATTCATAATTATGAAATAAGGGAATATAAGCCGACTGCTTGGGACGGTATTATTGGATTTTTGACAAGTCCGATGCTTCGGGGAATCTTGATTATGCTTATTATTGCCGGAATTTATTTTGAATTGCAAACGCCTGGTGTTGGTCTTCCGTTAATTATTGCCATTAGTGCTGCTGTTCTGTATTTTGCACCGCTGTATATCGAAGGCTTGGCGGCAAATTGGGAAATTGCTATCTTTATTATCGGGCTTATATTGCTGGGAGTCGAAATATTTGTTTTGCCCGGCTTCGGGATAGCCGGAGTTTCGGGAATTGCGCTGATTATTGCCGGATTAACATTAAGTATGGTGGGCAATGTTAATTTTGATTTTTCGGAAGTAGAAACAAAAGAATTGACACAGGCGATATTGACAGTTGTCGTCAGTTTGATAGGCGCGGGAGTTATTTGCGCCTATATTTCGAGTAAAATTGGCAATAAAGGTGCGTTTAGCAAACTAGCCATGCAAAAAACATTGGATAATAACGAGGGATTTATCGGTGTTCCAACAGAACAATTAGAATTAATTGGACAAACAGGAACGACATTGAGTGTTTTGCGTCTTTCGGGAAAAGTGATAATGAATGGCAAAATTTATGACGCTGTTTCAGAAGATGGATTCATAGAAAAAGATGTTGCGGTAAAGGTAATACGCTATGAAACAGGGCAAATTTATGTGGAAAAAATTTGATTCAAGATTCAAGATTCAAAATTAATTTTATTTTTCATTAAAATTTGTTTGTGTATTTAAAATACAAATTGTACTTTTGCATCGCTTTAATAAAAAAGCAAGGAGAGATGGCAGAGTGATCGATTGCGGCGGTCTTGAAAACCGTTGAACTTTTACCGGTTCCGGGGGTTTGAATCCCTCTCTCTCCGCTAAAAAGGAGATAAAAAAGGCTGAAAAATCAGCCTTTTTTCTTTGTTTATAGGGTTTACAGAGAATTTTTGCTTACATCAATTAACATCAAGTTACATCAATTTTTCGTACCATTTTTAAAAAAAGTACGAAAAGTCCGAAAAACGGTACGAAAAAGTCCGAAAAATAAATGTAATTAATTGATTAATAATTTAATATAAGTAAAAAAAAATGAACAACTTAGCAATCCGCTATGCCTTCGACCGCAAAAGGGAAGCAAGCGAAACAAAAACAGGATTACTCCAAATTGAAGTTAGAGTAGAAAAAACTTCTCAAAAGACATTTATCTCAACAGGGATAAAACTTTACAAAAGCCAATTTTCCGACAAAAACGGCTTTACGTGCAAAAACCACCCAAACGCCTTGCTAATTATAAATAAAGCAAGAAAAATCTTCAACGAAGTAGAAGCATTTTGTTTATCCGACAAATGCAAGGAATTGGCAGATGTGAAAAACTGGAACAAAAAAGATACGCCCCCACCCCTGTCGGTAAAAAGTTTTATTAATGCAGAACTAACGAGAACCGACCCATCTTATGACGTTATCGAATACCACCGTTCACTGTTCTGCTATCTATCAAAAAAAATTAGCAAAAAACAATATTACTCCCTCTATGACAGATGGTTACGATTGTTATCAAAATGCGCTGGCGGAAAGAGTAAACGGCATCTTAAAACTGGAATTTCTGTTTAATAAATGTAATAACTATCAGGATTTGAATGATCTAATTAAAAATGCGATTTACATTTATAACAATAAAAGACCACATTGGGCATTAAAAATGAAAACACCTAACTTTGTACATCAAAAAACCGATAGAAATTATTCTACCGGTTCTTATCAATTTTTAATATAAATCTGTCAACCTATTTTAGGACGAGACAAACTTCAAACAATTTCTCATTTTATTTTGTTAGTTAGAATAAACTAACTATTTTTGCCAAATAAAAAATAATTAAATATGGAAAACGATTTGAAAGAAAATATGGCAAAGTTTACGCGGCTTATATCGGCTGCGGAAGAAGATGCCAAGGAACAATGCGAAATACAGGATTTAACCACGACTCAACTCAATTATCTTGAAATTATCGGAGAATTAAAAAATCCGACCATCACAGAATTAGCATCTGTTATGAGATTAACGAAACCTTCCATAACCATTGTCGTTGACCGTTTGGCTGCCAAAGGTTTTGTTCGCAAAGTGCAATCGGATAGTGATAAGAGAAGTTCGCATCTGCACTTGACCGAATTGGGTGAACAAATCAATAAACGACACGATTATGCCCATAATTATATGATTGACTTGATTGAAAAAAAACTTGATAAAAGCGAAGTGGAATCATTTACCTTATTATTGGATAAAATTACAAACAATTAAATAGACAAATAATGGAATATATACAGAATAATCCGCAGTTTTCCGGTTTAACAGACAGCGAAGTAAAATCGCGCATTGCAAAAGATGGCTACAACGAACTGCAAGGCAGTAAGTCCCGAAGTTTTTGGACAATCATATTCGGAGTAGTAAAAGAACCAATGTTCATGTTGCTTGTCGGTTGCGCAACGCTTTATATGTTTCTTGGCGATATTGCGGAAGGCTTTATGCTGTTGGGTTTCGTATTCGTGGTAATGGGCATCGAATTTTATCAAGAACGGAAAAGCGAAAAGGCATTAGATGCCTTGAAAGATTTAGCCAGTCCGCGAGCGTTGGTTATTCGCGATAACACGGAAATCCGCATCGCTGGGCGCGAAGTTGTGTGCGATGACATTATTGTGCTTCAAGAAGGCGACCGAATTCCTGCCGACGCCACCGTTCTTAAAAGTGTAAACTTATTGGTTGATGAATCATTGCTCACAGGCGAATCCGTTCCGGTGCGCAAACACGATTGGACAGGCGAATCCGATAATATTCAGCCAGGTGGCGATGACCGGCCTTTTGTTTATTCCGGTTCAATGGTAGTGCAAGGCAACGGCTTGGCAAAAGTTACCCACACGGGAATGAATACCCAAATCGGAAAAATCGGAAAATCAATCGCCGAAGTAGAAGAATCACCCAGCCGATTGAAAAAAGAAATTGGTTCGTTGGTTAAACGCTTGACCATAATCGGCGGAATACTGTTTGTCTTGGTAATTGCTTTGTACACGCTTACGCGTGGCGATTTATTGCAAGGATTTTTAGCAGGTATTACGCTGGCAATGGCAATGTTGCCCGAAGAATTTCCGGTGGTATTGACTATTTTTATGGCTGTCGGCGCTTGGCGTATTTCCAAAAAACGAGTATTAACACGGCGCCCCAACGCTATCGAAACATTGGGTTCGGCAACGGTTTTGTGTACTGACAAAACAGGCACATTGACCGAAAATAAAATGAAAGTTTCCAAATTATACAATAAAGAAAATTATTGGACAACCAAAGGCGCAAACGATTTTCCCGAAGAATTTCACTGCATTATCGAATACGGAATATTATCGAGTCAGATAAATCCTTTCGACCCGATGGAAAAAGCCATTAACAACATCGGCGAATCGTTTTTGAAAGGCACAGAACATTTGCACGCCGATTGGGAAATGGTAAAAGAATATTCACTGTCGAAAGAATTGCTGGCAATGTCGAGAGTTTTCCGAAGTAAATCATCAAACCGGTTAGTTATTGCAGCAAAAGGCGCGCCCGAAGCCATTTTTGACCTTTGCCATTTGCCTGCCGATATACAAGAAAAATATGCCGAAGCAGTGCAAACAATGGCTTCGGAAGGATTGCGCGTATTGGGCGTTGCCAAATCGAGCGTACCAGAAAATCAGTTACCTGAAATACAGCACGATTTCGATTTTGAATTTGTAGGTTTGATAGGCTTGTCCGACCCGATTCGCACCGAAGTTCCACAGGCAATAAAGGAATGCCGAGAAGCCGGAATCAGAGTAATTATGATTACGGGCGATTATCCGGTTACGGTTCAAAACATTGCCAAAGAAATCGGGTTGCACAACTACTCCGAATGTATTACAGGCGCAGAATTGGCAGAAATGGACGAAACCGAATTGAGCGAAAAAATCAAAACTATTGACATATTTGCACGAGTAGTTCCGGAACAAAAGTTAAAAATCGTGAATGCGTTGAAACGCAACAACGAAATCGTTGCTATGACGGGCGACGGCGTAAATGATGCCCCTGCGTTAAAAGCCGCCAATATAGGCATTGCGATGGGAGAAAAAGGCACAGACGTAGCACGCGAAGCATCTGAATTGGTTTTATTGGACGATAATTTCGGTTCTATTGTGGAAGCCATAAAAATGGGACGCCGCATTTTTGACAACCTACAAAAATCGTTAGGATATATTTTTGCCATTCACGTTCCGATAGCAGGTTTGGCGCTTATTCCGGTACTCTTTGCAGGCTTTCCGCTTGTTTTGTTTCCCGTTCACGTGGTATTTCTTGAGTTGATTATCGACCCTGCCTGTTCGGTTATTTTTGAAGCTGAACGAGCTGAAAAGAATGTTATGTCGCGTCCACCGCGAAAAATCAAAGAAGCATTTTTTGGCAGTAAAAAGATAATAATTAGTTGTATTCAAGGATTTTGCATACTAATAGCCACACTAGGCGTATATTTCATAACACTCAAAACAAGTTATGAAATCGGCGAAGTAAAAGCTATGACGTTTGCCACATTGATTTTTGCCAATATTGCGACCATACTTACCAATCGCTCATGGGAATCGTCCATTTTTACCATTTTGCGCACGCCCAACAAAACAGTAAAATGGGTAATTGGCGGAGCAGCGTTATTTATGCTTTTGGTGCTGACTGTTCCGTTTTTGGAACGCCTTTTCCAATTCACACCTGTTAGCGTTTGGGAAATTGCCATTACGTTTGTAATCGGAATGAGTACGATGATTTGGTTTGAAATATATAAGCGTTTTTGGTTGAAGAAACAACTAGAATAACAAATTCAAATTTATATTCAATGTCGTTTATTAAGGCTTTCAGCCTTAATAAACGACATTGAATTTGTATCTCAATTTTGACAAATATAATTATTATCTTTGCTTAACTAATTGAAAAACAATGAATAGTAAGTATTTTTCTCACGCAAACTTCAAAGGCAATTGTAGATGTATTATTGCTTATCGGTCTTTTTCTGTCAATTCACTCCGCTCGTCGTGATGCAGATTCGTGGGCTTCGTTGCATTGTAAGTATGGCGTGGTATTCGCTAATGCTCATTCATATTTGGCAACATTGGCAACTGACCAAAGCATTGGCAAAATGGAAAGTGATGAAACGCAATATCATCACATAATTGCACATCTGTTTTGGGCAGTGATAATCATTCATGCGATTCAAAAATCAAAACGTTTTGTTTTTCTTTTTAAAAAACAGAAAAATGAGAAGAGGTAGAAATAGAGGCAGAGATAAAATTCTGAACGCACACATAAAGATAAATTCACGTCGTTGCCAAGCATGTTGGAAATGTATTAACGACTGTCCGAAAAAAGTGATAAGCAAAATCGTTTTTTTGTAGCACAGACATATTACTATCCGAAACAGCAAAAACTGTATAGGTTGTAAAAAATGTGTAAAAATCTGTCCTCACGGAGTATTCGTTATTGAAACAAGTAAATAAAATGTGTAACTTTGCATTCTCAAAATATGATAGAAGTTTACTAAAAACCAAGCCGTTACAAAACAATAAAAATAATTTCACAAAAAAACGTTTTTTAAATTTGCAGATACAAAAAAAGGCAGTATATTTGCACTCGTAAAACAACAGGGTGCCATAGCTCAGTTGGTAGAGCAATGGACTGAAAATCCATGTGTCCCTAGTTCGATTCTTGGTGGCACCACAGAAAATCCCGAAAATCAATGATTTTCGGGATTTTTTTTATTCTCTTCCAGCAATAAAAAGACTGCCATTTTTTCATAGGTTTTTGTATCATCTCATATAATAATTGAAATTTGCATCAAAACATATTTTCAATTATTTTTATGTCAAGAAAACGAATTTTAATTACCGGAGGAGCCGGATTTATCGGCTCTCATTTATGTGAGAGACTTCTCAATGAAGAAAATGAAGTAATATGTTTGGACAATTATTTTACAGGTTCTAAACAAAATGTCATTCATTTATTAAAAAATCCGTTTTTCGAAATAATCCGGCACGATGTAACGCTTCCTTATCTTCTGGAAGTAGACGAAATATACAACCTGGCTTGCCCCGCATCACCTATTCACTATCAGTTTAATGCCATTCAAACCACAAACACATCGGTAATAGGCTCAATCAACGCACTAAATCTAACCAAACGATTAAAAGCTAAAGTTTTACAAGCTTCCACAAGCGAAGTTTACGGAGATCCCATTCAGCACCCGCAAAAGGAAGAATATTGGGGAAATGTAAATCCAATCGGCATCCGTTCATGTTACGACGAAGGCAAACGCTGTGCCGAAAGTCTTTTTATGGACTATCATCGAATATATAATATTGATATAAAAATCATACGTATTTTTAACACATACGGTCCTAAAATGGCAATCAACGATGGAAGAGTCATTTCTAATTTTATCGTCCAAGCATTAAAAAATGAAGATATTACTATTTATGGCGATGGCACTCAAACCCGAAGTTTTCAATATGTAGACGATTTGATAGCCGGCATGATAAAAATGATGGCAACCGATGGTGCATTTGTTGGACCCGTTAATCTCGGAAATCCTCAAGAATATACAATCTTTGAACTTGCAAAAACAATAATTAAACTAACCAATTCTAAATCAAAGATTATTTTTTGTCCCTTTCCTGCCGATGATCCCAAGCAAAGAAAACCGGATATCAATTTAGCAAAATCCACACTGAATTGGGAACCAAAAACAAAATTAGAAGACGGCTTAATAAAAACCATCGATTATTTCAAAAACATAATTTAATCATTTTAAAAATCATAACTTAAAAAAACAAAACAGTATGAAAATCAGCTATGGCATTACAGTTTACTGCGAAAACGAAGATTTGAAAAAAATGTTGAATCTTTTAATCTCAACTATTGACGCGGAAGATGAAATTATTATCCTTTCGGACTCAGAACACGTTACAAACGAAATATTGGAAACAATTAATTCCTACATTGAACATTCACCGCAAATTAGACATATTTCCTACCCTATCAATAAAAACTTCTCACAGTTCAAAAATAAATTATTAGATCATGCCACCGGAGATTACATATTTTCAGTAGGATGCGATGAACTGCCCAATGTTGAGTTAGTAAAAGATATTAAACAAATTATCTCATCAAACCCACATAACGATTCTTTCCTCTTTGCCAGAGCCAATAAATTAATAGCAACACCAGAAGAAATAAAAAAATTTCACGAATGGCATCTACATTCGGAGGAACGTATAAAAGAGATAGAAGATATGGCTGCAAATCTTTCAACTCACCCCGACTGGCAAAGCGTTGTTTGGAAATTAAATCAACACCCAAGATTAGAATTCACCAATCTAATTCACCATGTATTAATAAATACAAAAAATCCGCTGCACGTGTCTCCCGAAAATGGAAAATACATACTAAATCACCATACGCCTTATTCGAAATGGGTGCATAATTTAGAATTTTTCAATTCTATAGAACCGTTCGGATACAGCGGAAGCGTCGAAAATGACATTCTAATAAAGAAAGGAATTATATAATAATAACCCTTATTTTTTATGTGACAAATTTTCATTATATTTGTAGTTTGAGTAAAATTTCATTTTCTACTACATTCGTATGTTTCAATTAAACTCAAACTACCTTCCAACAGGCGACCAACCGGAAGCTATTCAGCAGCTTTCGAACAATATTCTTACCGGAGTGCAATACCAAACATTACTTGGTGTTACCGGCTCCGGTAAGACTTTTACGGCTGCCAATGTAATAGAAAAAGTACAAAAACCGACATTAGTTCTCAGCCACAATAAAACATTGGCGGCGCAGCTTTACAGCGAATTCAAAGGTTTCTTTCCACATAATGCCGTCGAATATTTTGTATCATATTACGATTATTTTCAGCCTGAAGCCTATTTGCCAATTACAGACACATATATCGAAAAAGACCTGTCTATCAACCAAGAGTTGGAAAAACTGCGTCTGTCTGCCACTTCATCATTACTTTCGGGACGAAAAGACGTGCTGGTTGTTTCGTCTGTTTCCTGTTTGTACGGTATCGGTAATCCCGAAGATTTTCACAACAATGTCATTGAAGTAAAAAAAGGAATGAACATCGGTCGAAATGCTTTTTTGCGGAAATTGGTCGACAGCCTTTATTCGCGCAATGAGATAGAACTAAACCGAGGAAATTTCCGTGTAAAAGGCGATACCGTTGATGTATTCCTTGCTTATACCGATTATATTCTGCGCGTTATTTTTTGGGGCGATGAAATAGAAGAAATCGAAACCATCGACCCTGTGAATGGCATTGTGATTAATTCCGTTGAAGAAACACTTATTTATCCGGCAAATATTTTTGTTACCACAAAAGAACGTATTCAACGAGCTATTGTGGAAATACAAGACGATTTAATAAAGCAAGTCGAATTTTTCAAAAGTATTGGTAAAGAATACGAAGCCAAACGTTTATACGAGCGAGTAAATTACGATTTAGAAATGATTCGCGAACTCGGTTACTGTTCCGGCATTGAAAATTACTCGCGCTATTTCGATGGCAGAGCAGCGGGAACGCGTCCGTTTTGCCTGCTTGATTATTTCCCGAAAGATTTTTTGATGGTGATTGACGAAAGTCACGTTACCATTCCACAAATACGGGCGATGTACGGCGGCGACAAAGCCCGAAAAGAAAACCTTGTGGAATATGGCTTTCGATTGCCTTCTGCCAAAGATAACCGTCCGTTGACATTCAATGAATTCTCTGAAATCACGCCGCAAACCATTTATGTGAGCGCAACGCCTGCCGATTACGAGCTATGCAAATCCGAAGGCATCATTGTAGAACAAGTTATCCGTCCGACAGGTTTATTAGACCCAATTATAGACGTTCGCCCGAGTTTAAATCAGATTGACGATTTATTGGAAGAAATTACCGTTCGGATTGAAAAAAACGAGCGCGTACTCGTTACTACGTTGACCAAAAGAATGGCAGAAGAACTCAACACTTTCCTTACACGAATGGACATCAAAAGCGCATATATTCATTCCGACGTGGAAACATTGGAACGTGTTAAAATAATGGAAGACCTACGAAACGGGAAATACGATGTATTGGTAGGCGTAAACTTGTTGCGCGAAGGATTGGATTTGCCCGAAGTGTCGCTCGTTGCCATTTTAGATGCCGACAAAGAAGGTTTTTTGCGCTCGCACCGTTCGCTCACACAAACCGCCGGACGCGCCGCCCGAAACCTCAACGGAAAAGTGATTATGTATGCCGATAAAATCACCGAAAGCATGCGGCTCACTATCGACGAAACAAACCGCAGGCGTGAAAAACAGCTGGCTTACAACGAAAAACACAATATCACGCCGCAAGCCATCAACAAAGAAAATAAATCTATCTTGGGCAAAACATACACTTACACAGAACCAGAAATAACCATCGCCGCCGACCCGATAGTGCAATACATGACCAAAGACCAGCTTAAAAAAGCCATCGAAAAAACAAAAAAAGCAATGCAAAAAGCAGCTAAAGAGTTGGAATTTTTAGAAGCAGCGCAATATAGAGATGAGTTGATGAAATTGGAAGAAATGTTGAAGAATTGACGATTTTGGATTTACGATTTTAGATTTACAGTTAAAATTAATGTTTCGCGTTAGCCAATCAATCGTAAATCTAAAATCGTAAATCGTCAATTTCTTTTACCTCAATAAATTAATATCGCCACTGTATTCTTTTCCTCGGTATTTTCTTCCATCGGCACCTACGGCGTCAATCACATAAAAATAAGCTCCCGTTGGCGCTTTCGCATTCCCAATATAGCCGTCCCAGCATATTTCGGGACTGTTGGAGTGAAATACTAACCTACCCCATCGATTGTAAACCCACATATCGTATTTTACAATAGATTTATAAGCCACGCAAAATTTGTCATTTATACCGTCGTCGTTGGGCGTAAACACATTGGGTACTTCCAGCTCCGATTCCCAAACCGTAATTTCAACCGAATCCCTTTTTATACAACGTTCTCTTTCGGTCGTTACTTCCACGCGGGCAGTATATATTCCATATTCATTAAACGTATATAAAAAAGACGGTTCTGTCGATTGCCCAATTTGCACAGTAGGTCTTTCTATGTTGACTATCTGCCACCTGTAAAATCCACCTGGCAAATTCGTATGAACAGTCAACGTAACATCAACCGGCGCAGAACCTTCAACACGAGTTCCCTTCGGATTTTGATTTTCCGAATCGCCGCCGGTCTTTTGATTCCTTTCATTATCAGCTGTGCGAGTAGTTATAACGCTCCATGCTTTGATAAGCGGCTTAACCGCTTCATCTTTCAGCGAAGTTGAGTCTTTTCTAAACGGTTTTACAAACTGGTCGCCATACAACACAAATGTTGTAGTATCCTTATACACATCAAACAATTCAAACGAAAAAGGAATATTCGAAGATATTCCTCCTCTAGTATCTGAAGACACAGATAAATCTTCAAATTTTTCAGCATTGTCGCTCCATGTCAACGATTTGTACGACAACGTAGCAATTCTCGGTATTTTGTATTGCGTTGTCCCGTTGCCTGCACAATATTCCATTTCAGTAAAAAGCACAGTTGCCGACACAGAAGTCTGATAGCAATCTTTTTCAGGAACAAACAAAGAATTAACACTCGAAGCATAATTATTGTAATTGAATACAAAAATGCGAGCGACAAACTCATCATCTTTTTCCAGAATATAACCTGTTGCATCTTCCAAGTTATATAAAGTAGTGCTCATTTTTGCTTCCGTTTCAGTCAACACATCTTCGGGCGCCGACGTACATGTATATTTTTTCCAATTAAAAATCCGTTCTTCCGTATCCGTATACGTTATCTGCGCACCCGTCAACCCGTTAAACACATATACAAAATCGACCCCTGTCGGATTATCGTGTGCAACGTATGTACCCGAAACGTTGAACTGAGCAAAAACCGTCGAGATACAACTACAAACAAAGATGAAAAACAAAAATAGTTTCTTCATTGCCTATGCAATTAATATTTTTAGTGCAACAAAAGTAATAATTTATCACGAAGAATAAAAAAATTCAAGATTTAAAATTTAAAATTCAAGATTGCAAGTACGTTTTTATAATTTTGAATGTTGAATGTTGAATTTTCAATTTATCTTTGTTGTGCAAAAAATATTAAATTTTGAAACAACGTTTGGCGTTAGCCAATTTTGAACTTTGAATCTTAAATTTCTAATATGACAAAAAAAACATATTTTATATCCGATGCACATCTTGGTTCTTTGATGATAGAAAATCCCAAAGAGCAAGAAAAATTACTGGTAGCTTGGCTTGATGAGATAAAACACGATGCCGAAGCACTGTATATGCTCGGCGATATGTTTGATTTTTGGCACGAATACAAATTAGTGGTTCCGCGCGGTTACACACGATTTTTAGGAAAATTGGCAGAACTTTCAGATATGGGAATCGCCATTCATTTTTTTATCGGGAACCACGATTTGTGGGTATCCGACTATTTGGAAAAAGAAATCGGCATAACTGTTCACAAAAAACCGATAATAACCGAAATTCACGGTAAAAAATTCTTTTTGGCGCACGGCGATGGATTGGGTGACCCAAGTAAAAACTTTAAATTCAAGCTTTGGCTTTTTCACAACCGCTTGGCGCAACGATTATTTTCTGCCCTGCATCCGCGCATCGGTGTTGGTCTTGGCTTAGCATGGTCTAAAAACAGTAGGAAGAAAAAGAACGGTAACATCGCCGAATATACGTATTTGGGTGAAGACAAAGAACATCTTGTGCAGTTTGCCAAAGCCTACACGGGCGAGCATATTGATTATTTTGTGTTCGGGCATCGGCACATTATCCTTGATTTAATGCTGAAAAACAAAAGTCGCGTGCTGATTATTGGCGACTGGCTGAAACTGTTTTCATACGCTGTTTTTGACGGCGAAAATATTTATATAGAAGAATACCAAAGCCCCCTAAATCCACCAAAAGGGGACTTTTAAAACAAAGAAATTAAAAACATTTATATGAAAAAACCGGAAAATAATTCAAATACAGAAAGTCTCCCCTTGAGGGGAGATTTAGAGGGGCTTCGATTGGGCTTAATTGCCGGAAGCGGAATGATGCCCGTAGAAATTATCAAACATTGCAACAAAAATAACATTCCTATTTTTGTAATAGGATTAGAATCTTTTGCTACCGAAGAACAGCTCGCCGAAGCGCCGCATATTTTTGCCAAAATAGGCGAAGTTGGCAAAATGATGAAAGCCTTGCGAGCGCACGGAGTGCGCGACATTGTGCTTGCCGGTGGCATCAAGCGTCCATCGTTCAAAGAGCTGATTCCCGATTGGGAAGGCATGAAGATTGTCGCCAAAATAGCGATGAAAAAAATGAGCGACGACAATCTTTTCCGCGCCGTGATAAACGAAATAGAAGCGCGCGGATTTAAGATTTTGGGCATCGAAGAAGTGGTTCCCGATATGCTTTTCCAAGAAGGCGTTTACGGCAAAGTGAAGCCGAGCAAAGACGACCTCGACGATATTGAGCGTGGCTGGACAGTAGCAAAAGCCATCGGCGTGGTTGATGTGGGACAAGCGGTTGTTGTGCAAGAAGGATTGGTTTTGGCAATGGAAGCCATTGAAGGAACAGATGCAGTGCTTGCTCGTGCAGCATCATTGCGCAAAGAAGGGAAAAAACCGATTATGGTAAAAGTACTTAAACCAGGACAGGATATGCGTGTTGACCTTCCGGCTATCGGACTGCAAACAATGGAATTATTTGTGAAATACGGCATTGGCGGCATTGCCGTAGAAGCAGGCGGAATTTTGCTTATCGAAAAAGACGCCGTGATTAAAAAAGCCGATGAAAACGAGATTTTTATTATTGGATTAAAGAAATAATTTACAATTTACGATGTTGGATTTACGATTGATAGGCGATTAAATCTAAAATCGTAAATCCAACATCGTAAATCAATGAAAATATACTTAATTGTTGGCGAGCCATCGGGCGATATATTGGCTTCGCGCCTAATGAAAGCCATACGCAAAAAGCATCCTGAAGTCGAATTTTTCGGCATTGGCGGCGAAACAATGCAAGCCGAAGGATTCAACTCGTTATTCAACATAAAAGACCTTTCGGTAATGGGCGTAATGGAAGTAATTCCGAAGTTACCCACGATTTTGCGCCGTAGAAAAGAAGTGTTGGCTGACATCGAAAAAGTGCAACCCGACGTGATTGTAACCGTCGATAGCTGGGGATTTATCAATTCCATTTTGAAAAAACTAAAAAAGAAAGGCTGTAAAATTCCAAAAGTTCATTATGTTGCTCCACAAGTTTGGGCGTGGAAAAAAGGACGCGCCAAAAAAGCGGCGCAAATTATGGAACATTTAATGACTCTCCTACCTTACGAACCACCTTATTTTGAAAAATACGGCTTGGATTGCACATTTGTCGGGCATCCGGTAATTGAAAATACTGCTGATTTGCCGACAGATATTTCGCTATTGCGCTCGCAAATGAGCATTCCCGAAAATGCACGCGTGTTGTGCATATTGCCCGGCAGTAGACACAGCGAAGTAAGCAAATTGGCACCTATTTTTATCGAAAGCATAAAACGAATAGAAAAAGAAATTCCGAACCTGTTTTTACTGATTCCATCGGTAGAAACGATGAAAGACGAGATAAACGAGCATTTCTCAACCATCGGAATTCCTTACAAATTGATTATCGGACAACAGGCGCGTTATGAGGCATTTTGTATGAGCGAATTTGCATTGGCAGCATCTGGAACGGTTTCGTTGGAATTGGCGGCTTGCGGTACACCGCACGTTATTGCCTACACGTTTAATCCGCTGACAAACAAAATCGCGGAACTGTTGGCTATTACAAAATACGCCAATCTGATAAATATTTTGGCAGACCGTTTTATTATTCCCGAATTTGTTTTGCGCAACTGCAAAGCCGATTTGATTGCACCGGAAATGTTTTCTTTCTTGCAAAACAAAGAAAAAGGCAAAGCTCAAATAATGCAAGCAAATGAACAACTTTTGAAATTGAAACCGATAGATATGCTACCATCTGAAAAAGCAGCAGAAGTGGTGTTAGGAGCTACTTGTACCGTTTAAATAAATACATCATATCTCAAAAACAAAGCAGAAAATTTTGAAATGCGGTGAAAAAACCATAATTTCACCGCAAAATTTGCGGCGCATTATGTATATACACGAAAAAAATAATTGGACAAACTTTGTTTGGGATAACGAAGTGATTTATCCTTTGCTTGTCAAAACACGCTATTTACAGGGAAATTTGCTCGGAAGAATGCAAAATCTCGGTTTCGATTTGAAAACAGAATCAACCTTGATTTCGCTTACATTAGATGTGGTTGATTCTTCAAAAATCGAAGGTGAATTTCTCAATCCCGAACATGTTAGGTCATCGATAGCCAATAAACTTGGTATCGAAAGCGTTGAATTTGTCAATGTTTCGAGAGATGTGGAAGGCATTGTGAATATTCTTTTGGATGCTACTCAAAATTACACAAATCCACTTACGGAAGAGCGGCTTTTCGGCTGGCACAATTCGTTGTTTTCCAACCATTTTTCGGGACTTTACAAAATTGATGTTGCGCAATATCGTTCCGCAGGAATGAAAGTTGTGTCGGGCTCTTTTGGAAAAGAAAAAGTGCATTTCATTGCTCCCGAATCCGAAAAACTTGAACAAGAAATGTACAATTTTTTGACTTGGTATAACACTGAAAACGGAGAAACTGACCCATTACTAAAAGCATTCATTGCTCATTTTTGGTTTGTAACCATTCACCCTTTTGACGATGGAAATGGTCGTATCGCAAGGGCAATTATGGATATGCAGCTTGCTCGCAGCGACAACAGCAACATTCGTTTTTACAGTATGTCCAACCAACTTTACAAAGAGCACAAACATTACAATAATATTATTGAAAAAACGCAAAAAGGCGACGGCGATATTACAGATTACTTATGTTGGTTTTTGAATTGCTTTGAAAGAGCATTGCTGGCAAGTGAAAAAAATCTTGAAATTGTGTTAGATAAAGCGAAGTTTTGGGGATTGCACAAAAACAAAGGCATTAATGACCGGCAGCGTTTTATAATTAATCACTTATACGATAATTACGATAAAGAAGTTGGCTTTTTGCGCAGTTCATCTTACGCAAAACTTCAAAAATGTTCGACAGATACTGCATTACGCGATTTGAAAGACTTGGTAGAAAAAGAAATGCTAAAAGCAGAAGACAGTGGAAAAAAGACAAATTATCTGATTAACAGTCCTGCAAATATTAGAATACCAAAAATAGAAACAGAAAAATAACCTTACCTCTTCTCCAACAACAACACATTCTCCACATGATGCGTATGCGGAAACATATCCACAGGCTGCACTTTCGTAACTTTGTATTTTGCATCAAGCAAAGCTAAATCGCGCGCCTGCGTAGCAGGATTACAACTAACATACACAATGCGTTGCGGTTCGGCAAAAAGAATGGTATCAATCACATCTTGGTGCATACCTGCGCGCGGCGGGTCAGTTATGATAACATCGGGATGACCATATTGATTGATAAATTCTGCGTTCAGTATGTTTTTCATATCGCCTGCAAAAAACAACGTATTATTTATATTATTGTAAGCAGAATTAACTTTTGCATCTTCGATTGCTTCTGGAACATACTCAATACCAATCACCTGCTTTGCTTTTTTTGACACAAAATTGGCAATCGTTCCCGTTCCGGTATAAAGGTCGTAAACCAATTCATTTCCTGTTAACTGTGCAAAATCACGAGTAATTTTATACAATTCGTAGGCTTGCTCGGAATTAGTTTGGTAAAACGATTTGGGTCCAATCTTGAAATAAAGGTCTTCCATTTTTTCCAAAATATGGTCTTTTCCACTGAACAGATGCACTGCTTGGTCGGTAATCGTGTCGTTGGCTTTACCGTTTATTACATATAATAATGATGTAATTTGCGGAAATGTTGCAGAAACAGCACTCAACAAATTTTTGCGAAGCGTTTCATCTTCATAATAAAACACCATAATCAGCATCAATTCGCCTGTGGAAGTGGTGCGCACAATCATATTCCGCAAAAAACCTTCTTGAACTCTTAAATCAAAAAAAGTTAAACCGTTTTTCAACGCATAATCGCGTACAAAATTGCGAATCTGATTAGAAACATCGTCTTGCAGCCAGCATTTGTGGATGTCAAGCACTTTGTCAAACATTCCGGGAATATGAAAACCAACAGCATTCATCGTATCAAATGCTGTTTCAGAATTCATTTCTTCAGTTGTGCGCCAACGTTTGTTAGAAAACGTAAATTCTAATTTATTCCGGTAGAAAGTCGTTTTGGCTGAGCCTAAAATCTGCGAAACTTCGGGCAGTTCTATTTTTCCGATGCGTGTGAGATTATTCACAACTTCTTTTTGCTTGTAAAAAAGTTGTTGTTCATAAGGCAGATTTTGCCATTTGCAACCGCCACAAATGCCGAAATGTTCGCAAAAAGGCGCAGTTCTATCCTTTGAATATTCGTGAATATGAATAACGCGCCCTTCCATAAAATGGCTTTTCTTTTTTGTAACTTGAATATCCACCACATCGCCGGGCACAACGTACGGCACAAATACCACAACATCATTCACTCTGGCTATCGCTTTTCCTTCCGACGCAATGTCGGTTATCGTAACTTTTTCCAATATCGGGTGCGGTTTTTTCTTTTTTGCCATTTTATTTCATTTTATTTTCAACGTGCGAAAGTACAAAAAACAACCGAATTTATCAATTTTTCTGAAAAATACGCTTACTCTTTCAAATTTATAATATTTTTGTAGTCTGATTATTCACAAAAAATACAAAATATGAAGAAATTACTTATTCTTTTCGCAATCAGTTCGCTGTGTTTAAGCGTCTATTCGCAAGTTGTAGATATGGCTGATGTAGAAAAAAAATCGGCAGCCATAAGCAAAGCTGCAGCCGACACTACCAAAACAAAAAAATGGACATTCAAGGGAATGACGGGACTAAATTTATCGCAAGCTTCTTTTACAAACTGGTCGGGCGGTGGAGAAAATTCGGTCGCAACCAATGCTTATTGCATTGGAGGAGCATACTACCGCAAAAATCGTTCAGCATGGGACAATGATGTATCACTCGGATACGGCGTTCTTTATACCGGCGAAAACGGTTGGAGAAAGAGCAGCGACCAAATTGATTTTTCGTCAAGATATGGATATGCAGCTACCGAAAAGTTATTTTACTCCGCTCTTGCCAGCTTTAACACGCAGTTTGCCAAAGGTTTTAATTATCCGAACGATTCTATCTACATTTCTAAATTTATGGCGCCCGGATATGCCATCGCTTCTGTCGGTATTGATTACAGACCGGTTAGTTCGCTGTCCATTTTTGCTTCTCCGCTTACGGGAAGATTCACATTTGTATTAGACGACAGCTTGTCGAATATAGGAGCTTTTGGTGTTGATGAAGGCAAAAAATTCAAAGCACAAATCGGTGCTTATACCAGAATAGCTTACAACGCGAATGTTATGACAAATGTAAACGTAAATTCAAGGTTGGAACTGTTTACGGCTTACGACAAAAGTTTCGGAAATATTGTTGTAAATTGGGAAGTGATGGTCGGAATGAAAATCAATAAATACTTGACAGCAACGCTGAATACGATATTACGATATGACGACAATATAAAATTTGTTGACAAAAACGGCGAAACGCACGGGCCGCGCGTTCAGTTTAAACAATTATTGGGTGTAGGATTGGCTTATAAGTTCTAAGTCTGAAAGAACGCAAATGACGCAAAAAACGCAAATTTCCGCAAAATAAAACTTGCGAAGATTTGCGTTTTTTTTGCTGTTTGCGTTCTCAATTTTGTGCCCGAAACAGGACTCGAACCTGCACGCAATTATTTGCACTAGTCCCTGAAACTAACGCGTCTACCAATTTCGCCATTCGGGCTCAACTAAATTTTGATGCAAATGTATATTTTTTATGACAAAAATATGCTACCGGATAACAAAAAAATGTGTGTTTTTGTTTATTTTTGTACTATGATTAGAAAAGATGAAATATTTCCTATCGGACAAATCGGTAAACCGCACGGCGTGAAGGGCGAATTGTCTTTTTCATTTACTACCGACGTATTTGACAGGGAAAATTGTAAGTTTTTTATTTTGGAAAAAGATCACATTTTTGTTCCGTTTTTTATTCAAGAATATCGTTTCAAAGGAGCAAATTCGGGATTTATCAAGTTCGAAGATGTTGATACCGAAGAAGATGCACGCGAATTTATCAACCATATCATTTATTTACAGAAAAGATATATGGAAAAAGCCAACGATAATGTAACGGACATACATTTTTACAAAGGCTTTGAAATTGTGGATAACAAAACAGGTTCGCTGGGAAAAATAACGAGCATAAACGATGATACAGCAAATATGCTTTTTGAACTTGCTGATAATGATTTACTCATTCCTGTTTCGGACGAGTATATCACTGATATTGACCACAAAAAGCAGATTATTTATATGAATCTTCCCGAAGGATTGTTAGACCTTTAAACATCTTGTCATTGCGGGCTTGACCCGCAATCTCTTAATAAACGAGAATGCTTTTTGAGGAGATTCCGTGTCAAGCACGGAATGACAGACTATCGTTCAAAAACCAACCTTTCTCCTTTTATTTCTTCGGTAAAATTACCATTTTCGTACACGAGATTTCCGTTTACAAATGTATGCGTTACTTTTGTTGTAAACGTGTGTCCTTCAAATGGCGACCAACCGCATTTTGAGTAGACATTTTCGGGTACAACTATCCAACTTTTGTCGGGATTGATAAGTACTAAGTCGGCAAAATATCCTTTTCGGATAAATCCTCTTTTACTAACGTTGAATAATATTGCCGGATTGTGGCACATTTTCTGCACCATTTGTTCACGCGTGAGAAAACCTTTTTTCACGAATTCCAACATAGCGGGAAGCGAATGTTGAATGAGCGGAATGCCCGAAACTGCGGCAAAAGCATCGCCTTCTTTATCGGCGAGCAAGTGTGGCGCGTGGTCGGTAGCGATACAGTCGATAATATCGCTGCTCAATTCTTTGAGCAACGCCGTTTTATTTTCTTTCGATTTAATGGCAGGATTGCACTTGATACGTGCGCCAAGCGTGTCGTAATCGTCAGCATCAAACCAAAGATATTGAATGCAAGTTTCGGCTGTGATTTTTTTATTTTCTATCGGTAATTTCTCAAACAACGCCAACTCTTTTGCTGTGCTTACGTGTAAAACGTGCAAGCGCGCGTTGTGTTTTTTTGCCAATTCTACTGCTGTGCTTGTCGATTTGTAGCACGCTTCTTCGTTGCGGATAATCGGGTGGAATTTTATCGGAATTTCTTTCCCTTCAAATTCTTTTTTAAGTGCTTCAGTGTTGGCATCAATTATTGCCGAATCTTCGTTGTGCGTGGTAATAAGAAGCGGAGAAACAGAAAAAATTTCTTCGAGTTTTTCTTTTTCGCTTACCAACATATTGCCGGTAGATGAACCCATAAAAACTTTTAATCCGCAAATTTTGGTTGGGTCGGCTTTTTTTATTTCATCGATATTTGAATTTGTCGCACCCAAATAAAATGAATAATTGATGAGCGAATGTTGCTTTGCCAATTCGCATTTTTCTTCCACCAGTTCGAGCGTCGTTGTCTGCGGAATGGTATTGGGCATATCCATAAAAGACGTTACGCCGCCTGCGGCAGCAGCTTTTGACTCGGAAGTCATATCGCCTTTTTGTGTCAATCCAGGCTCACGAAAATGAACGTGTTCATCAATCACACCGGGAATCAGCCATTTACCTTCGGCATCAATCACTTCAGATTCTTTCAATATTTTTTCGGGAACATCTTCTTTGAAAATCTTTTCAATCAGATTGTTTTTGATGAGAACAGAGCCTGTGAAACTTTTTCCTTCATTGATAATTTTGGCTCTGTGGATAAGAATTTGCTGTAAGTTCATTATTTTACATTATATAAAGATTGTGATATAGTGATATGGCGAGATAGTGAGTAATTTTCGCCTGCTCACTATATCATCATCTCGCTATCTGTTTTTGTGGATATTTTCTAAAAAAGCTTTGCCATTTTAGTTTCATTATGCCAAAAACGGCTTCGCCAAAAATGCTTGAATTCATTTTGGAGATGCCGAGCACACGGTTGGTAAACACAATCGGCACTTCAACTACTTTAAAACCGCATTTGTAAGTAGTAAATTTCATTTCTATTTGGAAAGCGTAACCTTTAAATTGTATTTTGTCCAACTCAATGGTTTCGAGCACTTGACGACGATAGCAGATAAAACCGGCAGTTGTGTCGGCTATTTTTACACCCAAAATAAATTGCACATATTTGGAAGCAAAATACGACATCAGCACTCTTCCCATAGGCCAATTCACAACATTTACACCGTTTATGTACCGCGAACCGATTGCCAAATCTGCACCTTTTACGGCACAAGCACCATACAACCGTAGTAAATCTTTCGGGTCATGCGAAAAATCGGCATCCATTTCAAAAATGTAATCATACTTATTTTCGATACACCACTTAAATCCTGTAATATATGCGGTTCCAAGTCCTAATTTACCTTCTCGTTCTATCAAAAAAAGTTTATCGGAATATTCCTTTTGCAAGTCTTTTACAATATTGGCAGTTCCGTCGGGCGAGCCGTCGTCCACAATCAAAATGTGAAAACTCTTGGGAAGATTAAAAACGGTTAGAATAATATCCTTGATATTCTCTTTTTCGTTGTACGTTGGAATAATAACTATGCTATCTGACACGGTTTTACGGTTTTAATAATGTTACAAAAATAGATATTTTTTTTATATATTCAAGATTCAAAATTCGATGACTTTGAATCTTAAATCTTGAATTTGTAATTTTATGGTCTATATCTCGACATTTCCAATATTTTTTTATAATCGGTTTCTGCCATCAATTCGCGCAAACCGATTTCTTTATTGTTTTTCATATAGCTACGTATAATTTGCCAGCCAATCCAAATGCCGGTACGTCCGGGCGATTCAGGTGGGAAAAAAGCTGTAAAAGGCGCTTCGTTGATGTATTTTGCGGTAACCATTCTTTCGGTAGAGAAAAGATGTTTGTTCTCCGCCATATATGTCCACATTTGCTTTTGGTTGTTATAGCACCATTTCAACTGTTCGGGCGTGTAACCCATCAATAAATATTCTTTTTCGGAAGGCATAATTGTTTCCAACAGATACATAATTTTTCCTCGATAAAGCATATTGTCGAGTAATACTTCTGAAAAGGAATTGTACGGAAATTCGCTCATCAGCCAGCCCTTCATATAGTCCGACGGAAGTTTTTCGGGTGTCATTTCAATAAGCTGATAACTGTGTAGTTCTGCCAATTGCTGGTAAAAAACATAGTCGGAACCCAAGTAATTATCAATGCTTGCCGACAAAATTTCTTCGGCAACTACTATTTGCTGATTGAATCCCGAAATGTGCATATATATATTTGGAATTTGTTTTTCGGGAAAATAATGTTGAAGGTATTTGAAAGCAACAGTCAGTTTTTTTTCAATATCCGATACATCATCAAAAACGCGTAAGCTTTCTTCGTAAATTTCTCGTATAATTGGATCGGTAAGAAATCCTTTGAGGTTTGACGCAAATTGTGCGGAGTCGGGCGAACCGATTCCTATTATGTATTCTCCATACAAATCAAGAAATTCGCCGTATTTTTCTTGCAACGCGGGAATTCCGGCAGCAATATTATCTGTATCTAACGCAAAAACATCTTTGTCGAATCGTTGTATTTCGATTTTTAAATTCGATTTTTTAGTATCTATTTTAAAACGGTTATTTGAGCAACCGATGATGGTTGCGGATATGGCGATTGTTATTAAAATTTTTAGAGTTTTCATTTGTTATTCTATATGCCTATTAATTGTGAAATCGTAAATTAGATGCTTTTATTTATTTCTTCAATGTAATCCAATAACTCGTCCCTACCTTCGCGTTTATCGGACGAAGTAATAAAAACAGGCGGAAGTTCTTCCCAATCTTCCAACAAACGATTTTTATAAGCATCGGTATTTTCTTTGAGTTGTTTTGCAGATAATTTGTCTGACTTGGTAAAAACAATAGAGAAAGGAATTTCGCTTTCGCCGAGCCATTCCATAAATTCAAGGTCTATTTGCTGTGGTCTCAAACGACAGTCTATCAACACAAAAACAGCCGTAAGGTTTTCGCGAAGCAAAATATAATCTTCGATAATTGTTTTTAGTTTTTCTTTTCCCGATTTTCCCATTTTGGCATATCCGTAACCGGGCAAATCCACCAAATACCAATTATTATTAACAATGTAATGGTTTATCAACTGTGTTTTTCCGGGCGTAGAAGATGTCATTGCCAACTTATTGCGATTGGTCAGCATATTAATCAACGACGATTTGCCGACATTGGAGCGCCCGATAAAAGCATATTCGGGCAGTTGTCCTTCGGGACATTTTTTTACATCGGTATTGCTAATTACGAATTCAGCGGTTTTTATTTCCATAATTTTATCATTCTTTTGGATTTGCACCCCATTTGTTTTCGCCCGGCTGACTATCTTTGCAGAACCAAACAAGCAAAATAATTACACCTGCAAGAGGAATTAGTCCGATCAAATAGTTCCAACCACTTTTACCAATGTCGTGAAATCGGCGTACTCCAACTGCCAAACTTGGAATTAAAACCGCCAAATTATAAGTCAAGTGAAACACACCCAAACTCATATTTTCATAAACTTCAAATGTGGTTATTCCTACTGTATTTTCAAGAAACATTATTGCATTAGCAATAATTCCATTAACCAAAACAAACATCCATAACTCTTTTCTTCTTGCTCTTCCGCCGAAATCAGCGTACTGTTTCAATACTTTTAGATACCAATTCATAAAAAATATTTTAAATATTTGTTTAATTTTCAATTTTGTTGATTGTATGTGGTTGGGCGAAAGATATTTCGTCCCTACGAGAAAAAATCCATATTCCCGCAAAGGTAAAAAATCCATTCAACATCAACAATTCATACCCGAATTTATAATTAAAAAAATGATTGAAACTGATGTCAAGCAAAAATATCAAAACGGGCGACAAAACGGCAATGTAAGGCACAAATTTGTCTTTTACAATCCGTTTGGTAAATAATCCGAACGCAAATAAACCTAATAATGGTCCGTAAGTATATGAAACAATAGTATAAACGGCATCAATCGCACTTTTATTGTTAAAACTTTTGAACAATAAAATGAGGAATATAAACAACACGCAAAACGCAACGTGTATGCCGGTGCGCTGGCGGTGCTTGGCTGTCGAATCTTCATTAGGATTATTATCCAAAATATCTATATAGAAAGATGTCGACAGCGATGTAATGGCAGAATCGACGCTCGAAAGAGCCGCCGCTATCAAGCCTACGGCAAAAAGATAAATAGTAATTTGCCCGAAATAACCGTTGGCAACCAATGTCGGTAATATTTCGTCAGAAAGCTGCGGAAGTGCAATTTGGTTTTGTTGTGCAAAAATCAGCATCAACGCGCCCAAGCCAAGAAACAGCAAATTGAAAGGAATAAACATAAATCCATACGTGTACATATTTCGCTGCGATTCTTTCAACGTCTTGCAAGTCAAGTTTTTTTGCATCATATCTTGGTCTAATCCGGTCATCACAATCGTAACAAAAACACCGCTAAAAAACTGTTTTACAAAATGCTGACGGCTTCCCCAATCGTCAAAAACAAACATCTTGGAATATTCGCTTTCGGAAATCGTTTCAACTACCGCAGCAAAAGAAGGCAGATGTAATTGCGCAACAACTTCGGCAATAATCAAACACAAAGCTGCCACCATAATAAGCGTTTGAAGTACATCTGTCCAGATAATCGTTTTTATTCCCGTGCGAAAAGTGTAAAGTCCGATAATAATCATCGCGCCTGTTGTGATTGCCCAAAAAGGAACATCAAGCGTTGTCATACTATCGAACACAAATGTTTTTAACACAATAACCACAATGTATAACCGCGCCGCCGCGCTGATGCTTTTGGAAAGCAGAAAAAAAGACGCACCCGTTTTGTATGTGTGTATGCCAAAACGATTTTTTAGGTACGTGTAAATGGTAACAAAACTGAATTTGTAATAAAGTGGAAGTAGCACTTTTGCCACAACAATATAGCCGAGAAAAAAGCCGAAAACCATTTGCATATAGGTAAATCCTGTGCTTTGCACCCAGCCGGGAACGGACACAAAACTCACGCCCGAAACAGACGCACCCACCATTCCGATAGCAATAATATACCAAGGAGATTGCCTGTTCCCAAGAAAATAACTGTCGTTGGAATTGTTTCGTCCCGTGAAAAATGAAATCAATACCAACAAAGCGACATAAAGGAGGATAACTAATAGAATGCTCATAACTTTAATGTGCAAAAATAGTAAATTAATATCCATATTTTCTGATTTAAATAGTATATTTGTACTTTAAAAGAGTTATGAGCTTACAACAATATCCCTCTACGTTGCTGGAAAATGCAGTTCACGAATTTTCAAAATTACCCGGAATTGGGCGAAAAACAGCATTACGGTTGGTATTGCACTTGCTTCGGCAAGAAGAAGATGAAGTTGAAATTTTTGGGAATGCGATTGTTTCGCTGAAAAAAGAAATAAAATATTGCCGTGTGTGCCATAATATTTCCGACACCGAGGTTTGCCATATTTGTAATAATTTGTCGAGAAACGGGCAGATTATTTGTGTAGTGGAAAACATAAAAGATGTTATGTCGGTCGAAAACACACAGCAATTCAAAGGATTGTATCACGTTCTCGGCGGAATTATTTCGCCAATGGACGGAATCGGACCAAAAGATTTAGAGATTGAAAGCCTTGTGGAACGCGTACAATCGGGTGGCATCGAAGAAGTGATTCTTGCATTAAGCGCAACAATGGAAGGCGACACGACTAATTTTTATATTTTCAGAAAATTAGCATCGTTCGATATTAAAATAACAACCATTGCGCGCGGTGTGGCTATCGGCGACGAATTGGAATATGCGGACGAAGTAACGCTTGGGCGCTCTATTTTGAATAGGACAAATTTTACGGATTCATTTAAGACACAATAAGTTATGACAGAAGAAATTCACAAAAAATTATCGATTATTTTTTATGCTATGTTTTTTAATTCGATTGTTTTTGCATTTTTGTTTTATTATTTTGGCAAACAAACAACCATTACAGTCATTACACAAACGGATATGATTCTTCAAACCATTGCAATTCTTATGTTACTGGTGTGCGTTCCGGTGGCGCTGAAACTATACTTTACCAAAGTAAAAGCATTGCAAAATATTGAAAATAAAGAAGAAAAACTGCGCAACTATTTTTCTTGGAACATTGTGCGATTAGCATTTATCGAAGGCTCTTTGTTTTTCAGTTTAATAGTATATTTTATCACACAAAACGACTCAATGCTGTTTTGCGCAGGCATTGCAATGATGACATTATTTCTTTGCAAACCAAATTTAAATAGAATAAAAGAAGAATTGAATATAGATTAAATTTAAGATTCAATATTCTTGGCAAAGCCGAGCGCAAAATTATGTTTTCTGCGTATTTGAATCTTGAATTTTAAATGTTGAATCTTGAATTTTAATAGTATGATTATAGCAGTAGATTTTGACGGGACTATTGTTGAACACGAATATCCAAAGATAGGTGCAGAAATTCCTTTTGCCATCGCTACTTTGAAGAAACTACAAAGCGAACAATTTCATCGGTTGATTTTGTGGACTATCCGCACAGGAAAGGAACTTGATGAGGCTATAGAATTTTGCGCGTCAAAAGGACTTGTGTTTTATTCTCATAATTGCAACTATCCCGGCGAGGAATTGACAGACGATACTTCGCGCAAGATAAATGCCGACCTTTTTATCGACGACCGCAATGTGGGCGGAATGATGGATTGGGGACTTATTTACAGACATGTAACAAATCCTAATTCGGTTGATTATTATGAGCCGGAAACAAAAAAACGAAAAAAGAAGAACTTTTTCGCCCATCTCGGCGAATGGTTTAATAAATAATTGACAATTTACGATTTTAGATTTACGATTGGCTAACGCAAACGTATTTCAATCTAAAATCGTGAATCTAAAATCGTGAATCTAATGTTGAACAACGAAAAAATAAAACTTCGCGCGCTCGAACCCGAAGATTTGAACGTGTTGTACCAATGGGAAAACAATACGGAACTGTGGACAATCGGCAGTACCATTGCGCCGTATTCCAAGTATCAGTTGCGAGAATTTATCAGCAATGCCGACCAAGATATTTTTACGTCAAAACAACTGCGTTTGATGATTGAATCGAAAGAAAACGGCGAAGCCATTGGCTGTATTGATTTGTACGAATTTGATGCATTCCATCAAAAAGCAGGCATCGGCATTATGATTGACGAAAAAAGCAGAAACCGCGGAATAGCAATGCAAGCGTTGAAGCTGTTGATTGAGTACGCTTTTTCATTTTTGAAACTGAACCAACTTTATTGCTACATTCCCGAACAGAACAAAACGAGTATCAAATTGTTTAAAAAAGCAGGATTCGTTCAATCGGGAAAACTGACAGATTGGATAAGAACTATTGACGGTTATTCAGATGTATTTGTTTATCAATTAATTGCAAAATAAAATGATAGTTTGGGGCGCGTTGATATACGGCACGTTGCGGGCAAGCAAGGTCAAAGTTATTGACCTCATCACTGAACCGGACATCGAAAAGGCTTGCGATGATTTAATCGCGCTGTTCGATTGCGAAAACGGTTGCCCATTCGACTTGCTCATTGGCGTTGCCGATGGCGGAAAATTCATTGCCGAAACAATCGCTCGAAAGCTCGATTTACCATTATTAATAGTAAAAAGACAACGCCCATTGACCAAGAAAAAAAGCCGAATACGAAATATTTTAAAATATTTTCCTCGAAAAATATTGAATTTTATTCGCGTTATCGAAAACACATTTTATCAACTTTCGCTGAACAGAAAACACAGAAAAGACAAATCCAACGAAATACAGATTCTTTCCAACAATGCTTCTCTTTTGGATACTTTGCCAATAAAAAATGTATTGCTTATAGATGATGCCGTTGATAGCGGCGCAACTATTTTGGATGTGGAAAAATATTTTCAATCGCAAAATTGGAATTTTAAAGTCGCCGTGATTACGCAGACGTTTAACAAGCCGATGATAAATGCCGATTACAAACTGTACGACAAAACATTAATCCGTTTTCCGTGGTCGAGCGATTGCCCTAACGAAAAAAAATCATAATGCCGAAAAATCCTGTTGTGATATACGATTTAGACGGCACGCTCATTCCGTTTAATTCTTTTAAGCGGTGGCTGATTTTTACTTTTGTTTCGGCGATTTTCTTGTTGAATTGGGATTATTGTTGGCTTGTCGGAAAAACCACAATAAAAAGAATATGCTGCAAAAACGTGGACAGGATTGCGTTTAAACAAATCATTGTCACATTTCACGAGCAAAAAACAAATAGAAAATTTGTAGAATGGAGCAACTTTCGCTTTGCCGTTTATTTGAAGAAAAAGACTCGAAAAGAATTGCTCGAAACAGACAAAGACTTGTATTTAGCCACCGCCGCACCCGATTGCTATGTGAAATATTATGCGCAACTGATGGATTGTTTCCGCAATTATTCCACCACCCGCATCGAAAACGGATTGATGCACGAAAATATGGGAGTAAACAAACTGACTGCCGTTTCTCAACAACTTGGCGAAAATCTATATAATGCAACATTATACACCGACCACGAAGATGATTTACCACTTGCAGAAAAAGTATCGGCTGTGTTTTTAGTGAATCCTTCGGAGAGAACGAAACAGGAGTTTCTTTTTTGTCTGAACCAAGATTTTTACAAGATTAATGAAATTTCCAAGATTGTTTATATAAAACTAAAATCCTGTTAATCTTATTAAAATCTTGGTTCAAGGCTTCCAATTATTCCATAGCAAAATTCTCCGGTTTCTTTGCCGTAACGCCTTTATAGTAACTTTGTATTTCTTTCATATCAGTTGCAACATCGCCCGTAGGATTGAAAACTTTGTTTATTTTCACTAACTTAAGTTTATAATCAATACTCGCCAGCACAATGGGAACATTGGCGCCCTGCGCAATGTAATAAAAACCCTTTTTCCATTCGGCAGTTTTTTTGCGCGTACCTTCAGGCGTAACAGCTATTATCAGTTTTTTACTTTCATTAAATTTGGCTATAACCTGCTCGGTAACCGATGTTTTTTTCGACCTGTCCACCGGAATGGCTCCCAACGGATTAAACACGAGCGAAAGCGGGAAAACCGTCCATGATTTTTTAATTAAAAAACCGGCTTTTTCGTTTAACGATTGGCAAATAAGTTCGCCGATAATAAAATCCCAATTGCTGGTGTGAGGCGCCACACAAACAATACATTTTTCGGGAAATGCACCAATACCGAAATCAAGTTTCCAACCCGTTTTATTTAATATCCACTTACTTATGTTCATTTTGTATTATTTTATAATCAATAAAATTTAAGACATATAGATTGCTTCGTTCCTTGCAATGACGAGAAAATCAACCGCAGTGCGTCATTGTGAGGAACGAAGCAATCCGGATTCATTGACAAAAATACTCATTTTTTTTATGTTGAAAAGTATTTTATGCCAATGACCTAAAAAATATTACTTTTGTAAACAAATTATGAACAACGATTTTCTACAAGAACTTAATAACAGCCAGCGCGAAGCCGTAGCTTACGTCAATGGACCATCACTCGTAGTTGCCGGAGCCGGCTCGGGAAAAACGCGCGTGCTGACCTACAAAATTGCATATTTACTGCAACTTGGTTTGCCGCCCTACTCTATTCTTGCGCTCACATTTACTAATAAAGCGGCGCGCGAAATGAAAAACCGCGTCGGACCGTTGATTGATTACAGCATTGCTAATCGCCTGTGGATTGGCACTTTTCATTCCATTTTTTACCGTATTCTTCGGGCAGAAGCGGAACACATTGGTTTTACGTCGAACTTTACGATTTACGACTCTGCCGACTCTCGCAGTCTGTTGAAAAGTATTGTCAAAGAAATGAAATTAGACGATAAAGTCTATAAAATTTCTCACATCCATGCACGCATTTCGTATGCCAAAAATAATTTGATTACGCCAAATCTCTATATTAATAATACGGAATTGGTAAAAAATGATGGGTACAACAAAATGCCATTGCTCAAAGAGGTTTACAAAATGTATTGGAACCGATGCTTTGCCGCCGGTGCAATGGATTTTGATGACTTATTAGTTTACACAAATATTCTTTTCCGCGACCACTCGCAAGTATTGGAAAAATATCAGAATATCTTTAAATTCATACTCGTTGACGAGTATCAAGACACCAATTTTGCGCAACATTTGATTATAAAAAAGATTGCCGAAAAACATCAACACATCTGTGTGGTGGGCGACGACGCGCAGAGTATTTATTCATTTCGTGGCGCAAATATTGAGAACATTCTGGGATTTAAAGAAACGTATCCGCAGGCAAAAATTTTTAAGTTGGAACAAAATTATCGTTCCACGCAAAACATCGTTGACGCAGCTAATAGCTTGATTCTAAAGAACAAAGAGCAAATCCGCAAAACCGTATTTTCGGAAAAAGAAAAGGGTGAAAAAATAACAGTTTTCACAACATTTTCGGATAGAGAAGAGGCAAATAAAACGGCAGATTATATTTTATCCCTAAAAAAGAAATTCGATTACAACGACTTTGCCATTTTATATAGAACGAATGCGCAATCGCGCGTGTTTGAAGAAGCTTTTCGCAAAAGTGGCATTCCGTATAAAATCTATGGCGGATTGTCGTTTTACCAACGTAAAGAAATCAAAGATGTGCTCGCGTATTTCCGCTTGGCAATTAATCCTTACGATGAAGAAGCGTTGAAACGCATTATCAATTATCCCGCTCGCGGAATCGGCAACACAACCATTGCCAAAATTACCGAATGCGCTCATACTCAAAATGTTTCAATGTGGGAAGTGATTGTTGATTCATTAAAATATAACCTTCAGGTAAATGCAGGAACGGCAAATAAATTGAAAATATTTGCTGATGCTATTGCTTATTTTTCGGTGCAAGTATTGGAGAAAAATGCTTACGAAGTTGCCGATGAAATCATCAAAAAATCGGGTATTTGGACAGATATAAATGCTGACAAAACCACCGAAAACCTGTCGCGCCAAGAAAATATACAAGAATTATTGAGTGCCATTCACGAGTTTTGCGCCTCTCCATCCGCCCTCTCCACAAGAGAGGAAACCGAAGAAAAAAATATTTCCTTGGTTGCTTTTTTGTCGGAAGTATCATTACTTACCGACCAAGACAACCAAAAAGAAGAAGATACAAACAAGGTTACGCTAATGACAGTGCACGCCTCGAAAGGATTGGAATTTAAAAACGTGTTTATTGTGGGAATGGAAGAAGAACTTTTTCCTTCGGCGCGCACATTGATGTCGCCAAAAGATTTGGAAGAAGAGCGCCGCCTGTTTTACGTTGCCATTACACGCGCGGAGCAAAACTGTTTTATCAGTTATGCCAAAACGCGTTTCCGCAACGGACAATCAAACTTTTGTAATCCAAGCCGTTTCTTGAAAGATATTGACGAAGCATTTCTCGATTTGCCGATAGAATTCGGATTCGGGCAAAACAACAATTACAGAAACAATGATGATATTTTTGGCGCTTTCGAAAGTTCAAAACCGATTTTCTATTCATCGAAAAAACTGACCAGAATAGACAGCCTCAACAACAATATTCCAACTGAAAAAACGTTATCAACTGACGGATTATCTGTCGGCTCAAAAATCCAACACGAACGTTTTGGAATAGGCGAAGTATTGTCGCTCGAAGGCGATGCCGACAGTCGAAAAGCGTGGGTTGATTTCGGTAATAACCAAAAAAGGCAGCTGTTGCTGAAATTTGCGAAATATAAAATAATATAAAAATTCAAGATTTAAGATTGGCTAACGCCGAGTGTTGAATTTTGAACCTTGCATTTTGAATGTTAAATTTTACTTTATGAAAATGTACATGCTGATTTTTCTGCTGATTTTCTTTTCCCTGTTAGGATATGTATTTGTGCGTGGTTATCAAAATTTTGCGCAGTTTCCGGTATTGAAAATAACTTATATTATTGTTTACGTTTCGCTGTTTTTGACAATGATGACAGGATTTATCGGCTCCGATTATTTTTCGCCAACAATGGGAAGTGTCGTACCGTTTATCGGTTTCACGTTTTTGATGGTTGTAATTTATATGGGAATTGCATTTCTCGTTATCGATATTTTTAGGATTATCAATCATTTTTTTATCCATGCTGATGTGGAAAAATATCGATTTGGGGCAAGTGCTGTGAGTTTCGGCGTTGTGGTAATTTTGCTTATAATTGGCAATTACAATTTTAATAATCCGGTGGTAACGAAATGGAATGTTTCGGCGGAAAATCAAACACAGCAAAAGCAGCTTAGAATAGTAATGGCAAGCGATTTGCATTTGAACAACAGTATTGGCAAAAAGAAACTGCAACAATATGTAAAGTTAATTAATGAGCAAAATCCCGACATCGTTTTCTTCGTCGGCGATATTGTGGACAGGAATATCGATCCTTTCATAAATCAACGAATGTATGAAGATTTATTGCAAATAAAATCAACGTATGGCGTTTTTGGCGCTACGGGAAATCACGAATTTTATTCTTCTAATAAAGAGTCGAATTACGAATATTACGAAAAAGCGGGCATCAGAATGCTTTTTGATGAAGCGGTTTTGATAGACAACAGTTTTTATGTGTTGGGCAGAGACGACAGAATGAATTTGGATAGAAAAAAATTATCCGAAATAATAAACGATTTAGACAGAAATTTTCCGATATTATTATTAGACCATCAGCCTTTTGAATTGGAAGAAGCTGAAAAAAACGGAATAACCATGCAGTTTTCGGGACACACGCACAACGGGCAGTTTTTTCCCGGAAACATCATCGTGCGCTTTATATACGAGCTTGCTCACGGTTACAAGCAAAAGGGCAATACACATTACTTTGTTTCTTCGGGGCTTGGTATTTGGGGACCGCAGTATCGAATCGGGACAAAATCGGAATTAGTGGTTGTGGATTTGGAGCTGTAATTCTTCACATAACCAAAATTTCCATCTGCATTTATTTATCTCATTAAAAATACTACAAATTAAAGAATGAGATGTCTATCCAAGGTGATTTTACAAAAAAAAAGCAATAAGTGAGATTTTTACGAATTTTCAAATATATTTAATAAAAAAAAACGACATTTTATTTGTTGTTTTTAAAATTAACGCTACATTTGAAACGAATTAAACCTCTTAAATCTTACTTATTATGAAAAAAATCAACTTATTAGCAGTGTTGTTATGTGTGTGCCCAATGATGATATTCGGGCAGTTGAAAGTGTTGCCGGACGGAAAAACAGTTGCCGGCAGTGGTTCAGCCGGAACGGCTCAATTAACTGTAACTGCGAATAACACAGCAAATGCCAATAAAGTAGGCATATATGGTTTTGCCGGCAGTACAACATCCAACAGTAATCAAACAGTTGTAGGTGTTGAAGGTTCAGTCTTGGGCGGCTATGGTAATCAAGGAGCAAAAATCGGAGTAAGAGGATTTTCCGGTTCAGGACCTGATGGAAAACATTATGGTGTATTTGGTGCTTTGAGTTCCGGTGGTATGAGTGGTGCTGCCATATTTGGTACTGCCTGGTCTCCATCAACAGGCAATAGTCCAATAGCATTATCAGGTGCGTATGCCGGTTATTTTAAAGGACAAGTAAGAATAACAGACCTGTTAGATGTTGTACAGGCAACCTGGAGTTCCGATTATCGTTTCAAACAAAACATTACGGAATTAGACAAGCAAAAAACATTTGCAAATGTGCTGAATCTAAATCCGGTAGAGTACAATTTCAAGCAAAGGTATCTTGATGGTATAGATTCATTAGGAAACAGTATTCAAGTTGAATATTTCGACGAAAAATCTCAACTTTTCCAAAAGAAACACTACGGCTTAATAGCTCAAGAAGTGCAAAGGCTTTATCCCGATTTGGTGTATGAAGACAACGAAGGTTATTTAAGTATTGACTACATCGGTATAATACCGTTGTTGATACAATCGCTTAAAGAACAGAATGCTCGAATAGAGCAATTAGAAAAAGTCAATACGGTCATGCTTGGCGCCAGAACCATGCAAATGACCGAAATCACTGACACATACAGCGACCAACCGGCAGCACTCTTCCAAAATGCGCCGAATCCATTTTCGCAAAGCACGGAAATAAAATATTATTTACCAACTTCGGTAAACACAGCTTTCTTATGTATTTATGATTTGAACGGCAAACAACAGAAACAAATACGTCTTTCTGAGCGCGGTGACGGTTCACAAATCATTTCGGGTGCAGAGTTTTCGGCAGGTATTTATTTGTATACACTTATTGCCGATGGCAAAGAAATTGATGTTAAACGAATGATTTTAACGGAGTAGGAGGTGTGCGATGAAAACAAAAATTATAATATCAATAATTTGTACTTGTTCCTTATTTTATGTACAAGCGCAAAATTACCAAGAACTGTTAAAAGAAGGGAATAAATGGAATGTTTTACAGGAATTACTGACAACTTGTTGTAGCGGTTTCGCCACTACATTTTCATTTACACTCTCAGGTGATACATTGATAGAAAATGTTAGTTATAAAAAGCTAATGTGCGAAATTTTCGAGGCAAATTGGCGCAATGAAATAGTCAGCCGTATTGTTTATGCTGTTGCTTTAAGAGAAAATGTTGAAAATCAAAAAGTATATGTAAAATATCCGAATGACGAAGAGCAAATTTTATATTCTTTTAATTTACAAATTGGAGATACAATATCAATTCACGAACATACTGATTGGTTGTTTGGAACAGAGAGGATAGTCAAATATGTAAAAAATATAGAAGATTATAATTTTAACGAATATATAGGTAAAAAAATAAGTGTTTCTGATACAACATACAATATAACGCGAGGTTTTAAATATGAAACTTTTACCGATGTTTGGTATGAAGGCATTGGTTCTTTAAAAACTTTGATTCCGTTTTATTATAATGGTTCCGACACATTTGAGTATGAATATTCCGCACAAAATAATGGTATGGAATTATTGTGTTTTTGGAATTACGATGATTTGATCTACCGGCATGAATATAGAGAGGAGTGTGTATCTGCTTATACTGTCGGATTAGAAGATATTTCCAATAACCGAAAAATAGTAATTTATCAGAATTTTGATAAAGGAGAATTGATAATTGACAGTGATTTGGATATTTCAATTATTCAGGTTTACAACCTTATGGGAAACAAAATAGCAGAAACAACACAAAAAAACGTGAATATTACAAACTTTTCTAATGGCATTTATTTGATAAAAGTACACTTATCAGACAATACGATTTACACTGAAAAATGGATAAAATACTAAAGAGTAAAAACATATTATGAAACGAATTATATTTTTTATAACTATTTGGATAGGGATTTGTTTCTCGGTAGTTGGACAAATTTCAGAAAGTGTAATTATGAAACAGATGAATTTAACAAAATAAAATCTTTTAGCTATGAAAGCAAAAATTATAATATCAATAATCTGTGCTTGTTCTTTATTTTATGTACAAGCGCAAGAGGAGTGGGAATATGTTTGTAGCCTTACCGGTGAATCATTGCGTAAAGTTTATGCACAAGGAACGGATATTGTTTATGTTGTGGGTGAAAACGGCTTGATAGCTAAATCTACCGACAAAGGGTTAACGTGGGATAAAAAATACTTTTCTAATGGAGAAGCATTAAATGACATTATCTTTTGCACCGATGATATTGGTTTCATCGTAGGAAATAATGGTACAATACTGAAAACTCAAAATGCCGGTTCATCTTGGGAACAAATGGCTTCTGGTACAGTTTTAAATATAAATGCCATTGCGGTATTTGACTTAAATAATATATGGGCTGTAGGAAATAATGGTTTAATAATACATTCCACCGATATAGGAGAAATATGGACCATAAAAGCACTTTTGTCTGATAATCGCAATTTAAAAGATGTTAAATGTAAAGAAGATAAAGGATATATAGTAGGGCAAGGAGGAATTATACTTAACACAGAAAATAGAGGAACAACTTGGCAAGAACAAATTTTAACAGGATATTATGGGATTCGTTCTTTAAGCATAACCGACAGTAAAGTATACGCTCTGGGGGATTACAATATTATTTTTACAGAGGATAATGTTAATTGGCATACTTTGAGTGCTACAATGGCATCAGCCATCTACTTCCAAGATGACCAAAAGGGTTTCAAATTATTTTATGACCGCCCTGTTTCCGGTGGTAGTAATTCAGTTTGGATTGACAGCACTACTGATGGTGGCAATACGTGGGTAGAAGTATATTCTAATAGTTTTCGAGAAGAATATCCCTCTGACCATTGCAATTTTGCATTTTCTTCAAACAACGAATTTGGATACTTTATTTTGGGAAGTTATTTAATGAGAACTCCTTATACCGGTGAGTTTACTACTGAAATAGTTGAAGTAAAATCCGAAAAACCAATATTGATACTCAGTCAAAAAGGGAATGAATTACAGATAAATTCCGAGTCGAAAATGATAGACAGAGTAGAATTTATTACTACAGACGGAAGAAAAACAATGCAGAAAACCAAGCAGGCAAATATAATTAATATTGATGTAACTAATTTGCCCAAAGGGTTTTGTTTGGTTAATGTTATATTTTTCGATAATACAAATTATTTAGTTAAATGGATAAAATAATTATTAAATAGTTGAATTATGAAGCGAATTATATTTTTTATAACTATTTGGATAGGAATTTGTTTCTCTGTGGTTGGACAAATTTCAAAAAGTGTGATTATGAAACAGATGAACTTAACAAAATAAAAATTTTTAGCTATGAAAACAAAAATACTAATTTCAATAATTTGTGCTTGTTCTTTATTCTATGTACAAGCGCAAGAGGAGTGGGAATATGTTTGTAGCCTTACCGGTGAATCATTGCGTAAAGTTTATGCACAAGGAACGGATATTGTTTATGTTGTGGGTGAAAA
>Ga0099364_10001562_pt1 | contig 37375 bp, 32 predicted proteins | sample TergutTh196P3_FD_73070 | JGI IMG/M metagenome (GOLD analysis project Ga0099364, IMG submission 73070) | Microcerotermes parvus P3 segment gut microbial communities from Pointe-Noire, Republic of the Congo - Th196 P3 | ecosystem: Host-associated > Arthropoda: Insects > Digestive system > Gut ... | reverse complement strand
GTCCTCGGCATCCTGCAAACCCGCATTGCACCGTTCTGGAGCGGTAGGTTGATGGCGGCGTACCCTACAAACGGTTACGAAACTAAATCGCCGTGTTTGCATTGACTACGCTATTTACGATAGATACCCTAGCCGCTCCAAAAAACCCATTTCCCCAAACCGTCACCCAGGCGGACGGCACGGAAATTACCATCACCCAGCACGGTGATGAATTTTTTGACTGGGCGGAAGACGAAAACGGCAATGTGATTGCCTATGACGAGGAAAGCGAAAACTGGGTTTATGCAAGTATTAGCGATGCAAAAATGCCCATCAAACGGCTTCACGCAGTCGATTTTCATGCCAAGTATCTCTGAAATCCGCGATGGGACTAACCGTAGCAGCCAGTAGACACACCGCAAATGAAGTGCTATGCCTTCGTCCATAAACACGCAATCAAGCTGCTTTGCCACGGCATCGGGAATATATTTGTAATCATGCTTTTTCCCGAATTGATAGATGTGGTCGCCAAATGGATTCCTCAGTGCCATTCCATCGTAGCCGTTCATTTGGGTTAAAAACTTTCCAATGTCATTCCAAATCCCGGCACGGGTACTTTCAGCCCATCCTTTGCTGTCGATATGTTCCTGGAAGCGGGAAGCCGTAAGAACATTCACGCTTTCAAGCCTATCTTCATTGAGGAAACACAGAAAGAAGCCAATGTTGCGGACATTGTTTCGGGCGACGGGGATGCTGATTCCCTGTATCAGCCGGATAATGGCATAATACTTTACCATCGCTTTATATTTTTCAGGCACTTTTGAAAAATATAAGCTGATATTATGAGGTCTTTCATGTGCGCACCTGAGCCGTTTTTCACAGACCCAAGTATCGTCCTCAAAAGATATGCTACCGGAGAGGGACGACAGGAAATCATGGTATCGGGATTTTTCATGCTCGCTGTATACCGGATCGTATTTTGCCGTCATCATCATGCCGCTCATAATCCGCCACCCCTTTTCTCAATTTTCCTGATTGTGTCCTGATAGGCAGTTTTTAGCAAAAACCAAACCGCCTTGACTATGGAACACGCCATAATCAAGGCGGTTTTTTGATGTTCACATTTCAATTTTGCCGCTACTTTCGATCCCCTTTTAATAGCAACATCGCCCTCATATACCTCAAACTGGCATTAGTTCCTGACCCGCTGCCCAAAGTAATCCAAGTAGAATCAGCCGAAAAAAGTTGACCACCAGAAATCTCTGGCGGTCATCTGTTTTTTGGCGAAAATTGAAATCATGTTTTATCCGCAATCCCCCTAGCCGGCGGTTCTTTTAGGTCCGGATTTTCAACCTTCTATAGGTTCAGATATTCCGGGCTTGTGTTGTGCAGGAAGATAGGTAACCCGGCAAATCAGGCATACGCTTACTCAACATCCCTCAGTAATTCTTCAACATATGTCGGCAGGGCAAATGAACCCACATGGAGCTGGGTGTTGTAATAATTCAGCTTCATACCCAGGGCATTCCATCTAACCGTATCCAGATCGTGAATAGGGTGCAGGTTTTTTGATGCAAATCCAAACAGCCAATGCCCCGATGGATAGGTGGGTATATGGGCCTGATAAACCTTGCTTATCGGGAAGGACTCAATAATCCGCTTGTGGGCGCGTTGCATCGCCTGGGCGTCTTCAGTATAAAATGGGCTTTCGTGCTGGTTGACCATAATGCCGTTTTCTTTTAGTGCTTTACTGCAATTACCATAAAACTCTTTAGTAAACAAGCCCTCTCCTGGACCAAATGGGTCGGTTGAATCAACAACAATTAAATCATATTCATTCTCAAACCGCCTGATATATTTCAGGCCATCCTCATAAAATATATTAACGCGCTCATCCTCCAGGCGGCAGGCTGTAGTAGGCAAATATTGCCTGCAAACCTCCACAACTAGTGCATCAATTTCCACAAGATCTATCCGTTCAATGGAATGATACCGTACCAGCTCCCGTACCACACCGCCATCGCCCGCTCCGATCACCAAAGCACTTTTTATCTCAGGGCGGACGGCCATAGGAACATGAACTATCATCTCATGGTAAATAAACTCATCCTTTTCGGTCAGCATCATAAATCCGTCTAAGGTTAAAAATCTTCCGAATTCCTTTGAGTCAAATACATCAATGCGCTGAAACTCACTCTGGCCGCTGTACAGTTGACGGTCTACCCTAATGGAAAACTCAACCCTGGGTGTGTGGCGCTCGCAAAACCAAAGGTGCATAACTAAAAAAAACCTCCTCCGCCCGATCCTGGAAACACAACAGCCGACTTCCACTCAAGTAAGATGACGACTAGCCCCTTCGCATCCTAAGTATACCCCTATTTGACGGTAATGTCAAGGTTCAGAAAAAATCAGGAAAATCCGGGATTGACCCCGGCCGCCTGATTGCTTTATTGCCGATTGAACATTTTTCTCGGAGAAGATAAGCAAATCGCCCTTTTGTTGAACAGGCAAAAAGAGAACTTATGCAAAATATTTTATATAAATTATGGTATTTATGGTTGACAGCACCACGGTTATAGTGTACGCTTGAAAAAGGAGGTGTTTGCCGATGGCTGAATTTTGCCATAAATGCTACAAAAAAGAATTAGGCGGAATAAAAGAACTTAAGGGTGTTGTGTTGTCAAAATGCCTTGAGCTATGTGAGGGATGTGGCGAATACAAAAATATCGTAATTGCCGAGAAGAAAATAAATAACATAAGTCTGAAGCTTTATGGGGCTTTAAGACGGTAGCTGTTTTTATTGACCTTACGTTCGTTTTAAGCAGGTGAAACAGATTGGAAATTCGCAATAAAACCCGGGAGCGGTCCTTTTGGACCGCTCCCGGCAGACTGTCAAAGAACCCCTTGCCGCATAGCTGGCAAGGGGTTAAAAATGCCCAAAATCCTAAAAACAGGTTGAAATGGCGATAAAACGGGGGATTTAGCCATCCATAACGCCATCTTTTTGAGATTCATGGCTGCGAATTTTAACCCAACCCAGCTTCGTACCCGGGTTAGGCTGCGTATGTGAGTGTATCGCATAGCGTGTTTCTCTTTCGCATCTGCAAACACTCTCTCAATGGTTTCCTTTCGTTTGGCGTAGCTGGCTTTGCCTTCAGGTGTGTGTCGGAAATCATCTGCCATTTCCACCCACGGTTCCCATATATGGTGGGTTACTATTTCCTGAAAAAACCGTCCTTGGTCATGGGACATTTATAAGGGAGTGATGCGTATCGGTCATCATCGAAAACCTTTTTACATATCCACGGTGTTCGATACGCTGAGTCCATTGCCACGGTTTGAATTTCAAGAAATCTTTCCGTTATTTGTTCGTAAACCTTATCAAAAGCCTTGCTGTCGTGTACGTTTCCGGCGGTTACTTCATAGCCCAATATAAACCCGTATTCATCGCAGCCGGTATGCGCTTCGTATGCAAATTGTACTTCATGTTCCCCTTTGCGAAATACTCAGCTGTCTGGCTCTGTTGTGGAGACGGTCACTTCTTTGGTTGGTGGATTTTCGTCATCATCATCTTTGTCCTTCAAGGGCTTTTTGCCATGAGCTTTTTGTTATGGTGGGGAGTTTTTTGACAGTCTGAGGCAACCTCTAGAGGTTGCCTACTGCTCATCTTGTAAGAATCAAAATTATTAAAATATTAAGCAGAAATAAAGCCGCGACCGAAAGAATCTGCATCCTCTGATTTTCCACACAAACGCTCCCTCTGTGATATTATATTGCTCCTATTATATGCAAAACCCCGGAGAGGCATTCAACCTCTCCGGGGTTTTCGCTGCTTCCAGCTTAATTTTACTGTGTTAGCGTTTGGGTTGCTGTTGCGGGCTTTTTGCCGTTGTTGGGAACCCCGAGCCTTACAATATCACCTGGGGCTGCCGCTATCATTGTACCCTTATCATACAGAATTCCGTTGAGATAGGTGTTTTCCTTGGCTTTGATTTGATTGTTTTTTATTTTGAACTTAGGTGATTTAAGAGTGCTGCTGGCACTGATCTTCTTGGGCTTGCTTGCCGGAGTGATAATACCTGCTCCGCCAGGATTTGCCAAGGGTCGCATCCTGATGTAATATGTGGTTTTCAGAACCTTCTGCTTGCCATTGACAGTTCCGACCGGTCTTACGCAAACGCCGCCATAAACGCCGCCATCGGGTTTAAATTTGCCCCATCCGTTGGCATTTGGCATTTTTGTGGGTTTATTCTTGGCGTTAAGCCCAGCCTCCATAAGCTGAAGGTTTCCATTAGACACCGTACTAGTTGGATCTGCCTTAGGTGTTATAGTCCACTGACCGTATTCCCCGCCTGACTCAAAAAGCTTATAGTTAACTACCGGCTTGAAGCTCTTATTAAAAGCTTTCATGTCAGGCCTCTTGTTAATCTTGGGGAATGCTACTGTCTGACCTCCTACGGTTACAGTCAGCTCTAAGTCTTTTCCGAGCAGCTTGGAAAACTCCTCGGCGGTAAACGGTTTTTTCCCAGTCTTGCCGTTGACGGTATATGCCGTAACCTCATTAAAGCCGAAGCTGAATGTCTCCTGCAATAGGTTGAGGGTATGACTGTCTGCCGTGGTGCTGTCTACGGTATACGCCATAATATTCGGGTCTGTGCTGTAGTCAATGCAGCAGTTGCCGCAGCCAAAGGGCGTGGGCGTGGGTCCCTGGGGGGGTGGTGTCGGGCCGCCTGTACCGGGCGTGGGCGTGGGGCCGCTTGGCGTAGGAGTCGGGCCGCCTGTGCCGGGTGTGGGCGTGGGTCCCTGGGGAGTTGGCGTTGGGCCGCCTGTACCGGGCGTGGGCGTGGGAGCTACAGCCCCGAGCGTATCGGTTACGAAAACCTGAGTAAGCCGTCCCGATGGGCTGGAGCCGCCTGGCACGGTGGCATCTATATGGAGGTGCCCCAGAACCGCACCTAAAATATTAGGAGCACCACGCCAGCTGTTAGCCTGCAGATCAATATACACTGTTTGGTTGCCGCTGAGCGAGGCTTTGTTCAGCACGGCACCGGTTGAGCTCAGCATATCAAACTCGTACAGCAGGATTTGTTCCCAGGCATTGTTGTGTGGCGGGTTAGCTGCAAGTATAATTCTGTCGAATTCCAGGCTTACCGCATTATAGGTAGCGGTATTGGAGCCGGTAAATGTAAGCCCTAAGTAACGGTAGTTTTTGCCAGGCACAGTAAATGGCAGACCCCAATCCTGCGGATTATCACCGTCAATAAATGCTCCTCTGTACTCATAACCATTTCCAGCTAGGGAAACATTGGCACCCGGTGTTCCCTGCCAAATAATCTGACCATCGCCAACATCGGGTGTTGGTGTTGCAGGTCCGGCTGTTGGACCTGTGGAGGACATATTGCACACACCCTGGGTGTATGTAACTCCGGCGGGCAAGCCTCCGAGGTCACGTTCACTGCCATCATTTCCGTTATAGCCTCTGTGTTCAAGGCCTAATGGATTGCCGTGACCAACGCCGCAGACCCTTCTGATCTGCACATTGCTGAAGGAACCCTGGTCGTTGCTTTGGAATCGCATTCTTGGAGTACCGTTGGCACTATGTACACAAACATCCTCGACCGTAACCCCTGAGATAGACCTGGTCCCGGGATTAGTAGTCCAACCGCTGGGAGACCATAGCCCCATCTCATCTCCGTTGAGGTTAGTAAAATCAATCAAGAGCCTGGCGTTGGTCATTGAGGAGTTTTCCACAGCAATATTACGGAAGGTAATATCGCTGACGCTGCATCTGTCACCGTTATGTATGGATATGGGTGCCTTGTGGAATGCGTGGATAACGTCAATATTGTTAAAATGCACACCCTGGATAGTAGCGGAGCCGGTACCTCCTTTGTTGGTTTCAACGCCTATTTCCATGGCCTGCGCCAGGTCGTTCCAAAACACGCTGTTAGTTACATTTATGTTCCCGCTGTTGTAGCCGTTTTGATAGTTTTTAACAACAACATTGTCATCCCAGCTTCTGATGTAGCAGTTGTTTATGGTGGCCCCTGTAACGCTTTGAAGAGATATGCCATCGCCGTTGGCCCGGGCGGTTATAATTTTTACGTTTTCCACGGTGAAGTTATTGCCCCGCTGGAACTGCACCGCCCACCGGGCGGGATTGAGTATGTGAACTCCATCAAGGCGCAAATTGCTCCTGTCCCATGTTTCAACAGTTACCCGGCCGTGTGCCGCAGAGCCTCCTGTAATAATGCCGCGGCCGCGCAAGCTGCCGCCGTTGCTGAAGTTTACGCTGCCATTGATAATCGAACCGGCTGCCAGCCATACGTTTCCGCTGACATTCTGTTCGCCTGTGTATGTATTGTTGCTCCAAACAGTACCGGTCGGATCCTCCTTGGGGTTTGCGAAAACAGACAAGGGCGGAACAGAGGAGCTGGTTGCCGAGCCGTTAAATTCAACCGAATAATTTCCGACAGAGGGAAGGGTAATGGTCACAACCCCCCCGCTAACGCTGGCTGTAGCACCCTTCCGGGCAGGACGCACAACCGCGCTGCTAAAGCCGCCGGTTCGAGCTACTGTGACGGTAACCGGGCCGCCATCCATGTCAAACATAGCTACAGGCGCTTGGGATATATCGGGGTTCTGCGAATTGCGGCTGTTATTTACGTCCACGCCGTACAGCCTGATAGATTCCCCCCCGGCAGATACGGTGTATCCGGTATATTCCGGAATAATACCCGATGTGTTAAAGGGATACGGATGCACCGTGCCGCTGGCTTGCGCCGCCGGCGGATGAAGCTGCGGCAATCCTACAATCGGCAACACTGATAACACCACTACTATTGCCAAAACTACTGCCATGGACCTTTTTGATTGTCTAATCATACCTAAAACCTTCTTTCTAATTTGATTATCCGTTCACGCCTTAATTCGCACAAGGAGTCGTCCCCTGAAGCTAAGCACACAAACTCCCTCTAACATTATATCGTAACAAACAGATGAAAGCAATAGCGATTTTATAAAAGTTTTATGAATTTTTGTGAAAACTAAATAATTTATAAAGAGTCCCATTCCTAAATGGGGCTAAAATAACCACACGCCTATTATGCATAATGCCAATATGCTACGTCTTACGACAGCATCCTCGTTTTTTCCGCACATATTGCGGTTTCCGGGCTTGACAAATACAAATACTACAAATACAATATAATACAAGGTTGCGGGAGTGGATGATTAACAAAAAAATGAAAAGGAGTTGTTTGAAAATGAGAATGAAGAAAATCGTATCGCTGGCCCTCGCTCTGATAATGGTGCTGTGTATGCTGCCCATGATGGGTGTGATGGCAGATGGCCCCGCTGAGCCTCGCTCTGGGGTTCAAGACAACGGAGAAGCCGAAAGCTTTGATGTTTCGGTGAAGGCAAAAAACGACAGCTATGCCCACATTGATCTCTTAACCGAAGAGATTCATTGGGCAACGTATCCGCGGGAGTCTTTTTCAAGCTCTCCTAGCATCAGAGAGTACAGCACAGATGGCGGCAGCAAGTGGAATGACATAAAAGCTGGGTTCAGTAGCTATGGGAGTTATATTTCCGAAACTCTTGGCAGCAGATGGGTTGAGATGGACAGATTTTTCAAAGAAAAAAAAGGCATGAACCTAAGTCTGCGTATTGGCAGTGTATTCACTACTGCAAAAACCATTCATTATCCCATAATTGAGCCCCGTCCTAAAAAAAATATTGAAAAATTAAAGGCTGTTTTAAAAGACGGAAAATGGCAGTTTGTTACCGCAAACGGCGAGGTACCTAAGGAAAACTACCTATACCGTTATGCCGCCGATGGGTCATCCGCCATACGAATTTTAACACCCGAGGGGCTTGAGCCTTCGAGACTTAAAGCCGCAGTTACCCTGCGTTCAATGGCAAAGATAGAAAACGGTAAAAACATTCCTAACAGCGATTGGTTTACCATTATCCTTGATCCTGTGCAGGGAGCAAGTCTGCCCGCATTCTCAGATGAGCCTGACCCCGGCCCTAACGAGGACATTATCGTTCCCCTCGGCGATTCGGATGGGCAGATCAATCTTACAACCCAGAAAATCACCCTTCCCCAAGGCTTTGTTGTAACAGAATATTCTGCTATCAGCTGGAGAAACATTGATAAGTGTGAAAAACCACCAAAGCTCTGGAAGGGAACCCCCGAGAAGTTTGACAAGCTCATGCACAAGAATGTTTTCACAAAAGACCTAGCTGTGTTTGACATATGGGGCGGGTATGAAATAAACCTCCCAAGTGCAATGCCGCGTAAAGTCAAAAAGCCCGCACTCTTCTCGGATGGCGACAGGCTGAGGTTGTCTTCACAAAAGAAAGCCTTTGCGGAATATGAAAATACCGAATATGTTGAATACGCCTACAGCAGTAACGGAAAAACAGCCGATGGCTCATGGTACAACATACCCGCAAACGGTATTCCCAGGCAGGCGGGCAGGACATTGCTTATCCGTCCGAGGGCAATGCAGGGGTCAAAGGGAATACACGGTTCAGGTAAAATAATGAAGTTTAAAGTTAAATAAGTTAACAAAAAACTCCCCACCATCACAAAAAGCCCGCTTTAGCGGGCTTTTTGTGATGGTGGGGCATTTGATCGGCTTGCGCTCCCTGCACCAGACGAAGAGAAACCATCGAGAGAGTATTCGCCGATGCAAAAGAGAAAAAGGCAACGAGTCCCGAAGGACTTCCAAATGTTTTATATTCGCTCGTAATGTGTCCACATACTTAAAACCCAAACAATCCCTTCGTATGGAATTCCATTGTTGTCCAAGCTGTTATCTGTATTAGGTAAAATCTCATATACGAAACGATGCACCTTGTTGATTCGTCTTGAGTACTTTCCGCTTAACCGACCCTTGAGTTCCTCGAACGATTGCGATTCTTCAAAAGGGCTTTGTTCAACCGTAGCGAAAATTTTTTCGACCTGTGGCCTTAATCCGCTGCGTTCGATGTTCACAGCATCCTTTCTTGCTTGGCGTGAGTTCAGTATTTTATACATCAGGCCACAACCCCGACACAGGCACGCCGCCTGAGTGCGGTTCTCTTGAAGCGGCTTCGATTTTTTCCGCCATTCCAGGGATTGATGTTAAATAATCAGTTTCATTGTCATAACCCGAGCTGAACTTTTGAAAAGCGATAAATTCCGCAACTCTCTCTAAGGTTACGTCTGGTAAAGTGTCAATCTGAGTCCTAATATATTCGCGTGCTGACAAGAGAAAGCACCTCCTTGATGCAACCATTTTAGCATATTACCTATGTACTGTCAATCATCTGTTGATTTGAGTTTTTCGTAGGTAAAAAGGCCGTGAATTCACCAACCAAAAAGCCCGCTTCGGCGGGCTTTTTATGATATAAAGGCCAGGGTGATAAAAATGCTGGAACGAAGCACAGATACCTTCACGTGGCCTTATTAACGGAATTCTTGACATATACGCCTGTTTGTTGTAACCTATACCTTGCCAAGCACATTAAATGAGAGGAATCAATATATTATGAATATAAAGGAAGCTTTGACACAAATTGTATCATCCGCTTTTTCTCAATGCGGATATGAGGCAAGGTTAGGCGGTGTTGCCGAGTCCGCCCGACCTGATCTGTGCCAGTATCAGTGTAATGGGGCCTTGGCGGCGGCAAAGCAGGCGAAAAAAAAACCTATTATAATTGCCGAAGAAATTACCTCATGCCTGGAAAATGATGACCGGTTTTCCAAAATAGAAACGGCACCGCCAGGGTTTATCAACATCACTTTGTCCGACAAATATCTTGCCGGATTGCTTAATACCATGTCCGGAGACTCCCGGCTGGGGATACGCAAAGCAGAGGTCAAAACAGTTGTAGTTGACTATGGTGGCCCCAATGTGGCAAAGCCTTTGCACGTTGGGCATTTGCGTTCGGCTATTATCGGCCAGTCACTGTGCAATTTGGCACGTTTTTTGGGTTATAATGTTATAAGCGATGTGCATTTGGGAGACTGGGGTCTTCAAATGGGTCTTGTGATTTCCGAGGTAGAACTCCGGCAACCCAATTTGCCGTATTTTAATGCTGAATATAACGGAGAGTATCCAAAAGAGCCCCCCATAACAGAGGAGGAGCTGTCTGAAATATACCCGGCGGCAGCGTCACGCGCCAAAACCTATTCGGAATTTGCCGCACGGGCATCACGCGCTACCGTTGAACTGCAGGATGGTCTCCCGGGATACCGAAAACTGTGGGAACATATAAGAGAGATTTCAATATCAAGCCTAAAAAGAGATTATAGTCGGTTGGGTGTTTCGTTTGACAAGTGGCTTGGGGAAAGCGATGCAGGGAAGTATGTCCCAAAGGTTTTAGGTCTTCTTGACGAGAAAGGGCTGCTTGCCGATTCGGACGGTGCCAAGGTGGTTGAGGTCGCTCTTGCTGAGGATAGAGAGCCTATGCCTCCCATGATTGTAGTCAAGTCGGATGGCGGAGACAACTACGCCATCACAGATTTGGCCTCTCTGTTGCAACGTAGGTCAGACTGGAATCCTGATGAATGCTGGTATATTGTTGACAACCGTCAGACTTTACACTTCAAGCAGGTGTTCAGGGCAGCCTGTTTGGCGGGGCTTTTCACTCAAAGCCAGTGTACCCATTACGGCTTCGGAACCATGAATGGTAAGGACGGCAAGCCATATAAAACCCGTGACGGCGGTGTAATGCGATTGTCCGAGCTTATTGCCTCGGTAACCGCGAGCGCGCGGGCCAAGGTGGAGTTATCCTCTGTTGAGATGTCTGAACAGGAGATGGCGGACGCCGCACGTCAAATCGGTGTAGCCGCCCTCAAAGTAGGGGATATGATTAACCACAGAAGCAAGGATTACATTTTTGACATAGAAAGATTTTTAGCAACTGATGGGAGGACTGGGCCATATCTGCAATATACCACCGTAAGAATACGTTCTGTTTTGAAAAAAGCCGAGGCTTCCGGGTTTATCCCTGGGGAAATACTTGCTCCCCAATCACAAACAGAACGAGCCTTAGGTTTGGCCCTCCTGACCCTGCCCGACACTTTAAGCCGTGCGCTGAATGAAAAAGCCCCCAACATAATCTGTGAGGCAATGTTTTCGATTGCCGGGGAGCTTAACCGATTTTATTTTGAAAATAAAATTATTTCCTGCCCAGATTCTAGCATACGCTCCTCCTGGCTAGGCTTGTTAGACCTAACAAGGAAGGCGTTAGAGCTGCTACTCGGGATTATTGGCATTGAGGTGCCGAGGAGTATGTAGTCTGGCTATGCGTCACTTTAGCCCCATATCTGCCTTGCCTAATGCCGGAAAAAACTTATCTGGGGAGCCAAATGATTTCATTGAAACAGTCTCATCTTCTGATGGGTCAAAGTGACATGCGGCACGATAAGAACAAAAATCGCACTCTAATTCATCTCTTTTGCGCAAGGGTCTTGCAGGGAATTCTCCCATTGCAGCTGAATGCGCCAAGGCTTCCATTTTACTGTGAATATGCTTCTCTAAAAGCAATAATTGTTCAGAAGTGGCGACCAGGCTGTTTTTCTTGGGTCTGCCCTCTTTTGTCATTTGAATAGATAAAAACTTCATTTTTGGGTCGGGCTGACGATCCATTGCAGAAACAATATCCGCATCATTGAGTAAAAGACCGTTGCGTGCTAATTCCTTTCGTTCGCTCACAAGTGCTGTCTCGGGAGATAATGGTGTATCGGTACTCAGTGTCGGAATGCGTACCGGAACGTATAAAACCCCGGCAGGCTCTGCCTTTTCTATACCTGTGCTTTGCGGAGGATTTTGGCAGAAGGAAAAGAGATAAAGGGGCAACTGCAAACTCTTGCCGTAATACATATCAGAAAGACTTAGCTTCTTTTTGCCGCTTTTATAATCTATAACTCTAAAATATGTTTGTCCGTTTTTTTGGTAGGCATCAAGGCGATCGGCCTTGCCTGATATTCCGTATTCAGCCGGACCTCCGGGAGGGGCTCCGGGAATTTCCCGCTTAACATAGGGGAGGGGTGCCTCGAAGGCTATCGGGACAAAATCACTGACCGCAAGCTCCTGCCATATATCAGCCGCCATTCTCACTGCGCCACGGCAAAGCCGTCCGGCTTGCTTCTGAAGACGAATAGTCTCACCCTGTGCAAAGCCAATGCTAATGCAGGTTTCGGCTTGCGCCAAAGCATAATCCTGGATTTCCTGGCACGAAACCTTGCTTGTACCGCCTCTGTTCACAATTTCACGTACAGTATTTTCTAATATGCCGTGAAGTGCGGTGCCTATGTCAAGAGGCAAAATTCCGTATGCTGGGCGTTCCTTAAGCCGCATAGCATGGCGGCAGAAAAACTTGAAGGGGCAGCTTGCCCATGTTTCCAGCTTAGAAGCAGAAAGGCGCAGCACCGGTCCGAATAATTTCCCGCTACCTTTACAGTTTTGACCATTGATTTTATTCATATTACTTTCAGCAGTATACTCGTTATGGAGTATAGGCTGCGGTTTCGGCAAGGGTTGGGAAATAAACCGTGAAAAATCACAGGGAGCATCATCCTGACCCGAGGCGGCGTAAGATAAAATCAACCGTTCCTTTGGCAGATTGGCAGCTGTATATATCGCGTACATCTCCCTGTCGAGCAAGTCTGCACTATCTGGCGGCAAGCAACGGCATTCGTCAAGGGATTCCAGCGCAGACCGCTCCTCAATACCGAGAAGGCTTTTGGAGGCTGAGGCTATAGGAAGCTGATCTATACCCGCTCCTGCAATAAAAACGGCTCTTGATGGGAGGCGGGCGAAACGGCGTATGTCACCTATATGCACCCTGTCAAGAGAGGGGGGGATTGTCCCTACTTCTCCAGCGTTTAAAATAACCAAAAGTAAATCGCAAAAGGCTTCTGTATTGATTGGCGCATCGCCTAAAATTCCGGCGCATTGCTCTAACGAGTCGCAGAAAATATCCCACATTTGAACCGTTTGTGAGGCAGCTTGAAGGTCATTTAATTCCAAAAGCCTTCGTCCACGATCTTCTATGGCGTGTACAGTCCCCAGCATCTCAAGTGACTTATAAAGCCTTTTGGCGCAATCGGTACCGGCCTTGCCGCCATGTGCAGCCTGTACACCGGCGACAATAAATTTCCGAGTTTGGTTCAGGCCCTGCAAAAGAGTGTTGTCTTCCTCGCAAGGTTGCCAGCCATGCAATGGCCTTGACCAGTCCACCGCAGTGAAGCGACCTCCGTATGGGTTCCAGCGGCGAAGATATTCCTCTAAAATATCCCCCTGCTCGGGGGTGATCCCGGTAAGCCCGGTTCGTACAAGGCTCATAACATCGTTTTGGCGAAATCCCTGGCGTAAACAGGCGGCAATGGCACGAATCAGGCGGGGCAGAGGCTTGTTTGAAAGAGGCTCCATCTTATCGTAAAAAACAGGGATGCCGTAATGGGGGAAAATACTAGTAATAAGAGGTGTAAAGCACTCCTCATTGGCGCATAAGACAGAAATATCGCGAAAACGGTAACCGTCATTTTTCACTAACTGCACAATCCGTTCGGCGATAAACCGGCATTCCTCAGCAGAGCAACCTGCACGCCAAAATTCAATTTCTGTTTCAGGCTTGGGGATATCAAATATTTCCTGTTTTGCCTTGCCCAAATCCTGCTCCAAAAGCGCAGCTGTTCTGAACAGTTCAGGAAAATCAAGGACGTTACGTCTCCCTTCCCACAAAAATGTAATCTTTTTTGACTGCTTGCCCAAAAGCTTCAAAACAACTTGCTCCTGTGGTGTAAATGATGAAAAACAACTGACAAAAATGTGACACCCGCTGTAAAAATCGCTTTTTTGCAGCTTTTCAGCACATAACAGCATTTTGTCGCGGCTGTCCATCGCACTCTGGGCGCAAAGCTTGTCGTAGGCTCTGAAAATTAGGGAAAACCCAATTAAACAGTCTTTTGCATGCCCTTGGGCGTTTTGCCCGGCTTTTTCAAGTAAATCTGGGGTAATTCCGTGACATTTACATTCTTCCATGGTATATAGAGCCTGTGACAAAAACTCCGGCTTTGATAATTTCCTCAAGAACGAAGATAAATATTGGGATGTTTCGTTTATTGCCAGGCGCAGGGTCAAAAGGCGACCGCCTTGGTCAAGAGTCGGGAGAGAGCAACCCCCATGTGAGGTCAGGATATTATCACATAGTCTGCCAAAAGACAGCACTTCAGCCCATAAACAGGCCGATGCCCCCGCGGCTTGGCATAGCTGCCGCTCTATTGCATGGGAGTAAGGCTCCGGGACAATCCAGAAAACACGTTCCTTCTTTTCTCCGAGACTAAGGATTTTTCTGACTAAATATTCCCTGCCACCCTGCCCCGGAAGACTCCAAATGTAATTCAATTGACAATTAGATTCTGTGCAATTGATAGCAATCAACTCCATTATGATCAACATCATACCGTCTGCTTCGCGCTTCTAGGCTTTTGCCTGTTTCGGCTTTCCAGACAGTGATAGTTGTGCCGGGCGGCAAATCTTTGACATTCAAATCGCATTTGTCTGTGGGCGAGACTGAATCCCCCGAGCCTACTGCATATGCCGCACCTGGTTTGAGCTTGAGGATTTTGGTGTCCTGTTTAACGTTTACTTTGACTTCGTATTCTTGGCCGTACCAAGGCCGAAGCTTCTCTTTGGCACCGTCTCCATCAAAGTGTTGGTTGAGCCTGATTAAGAGTCATAATAACAGCGTCTTCTGTTGGGCTGTCATAATATCCCGGGCGTATGCCACTAACAGTAAACCCGAATTTTTCATACAGCTTCTGTGCCGCGATATTTCCGGCTCTCACCTCTAATGTAACAAATGAAAGTTCTGCGGAATAGTCCAAAATAGCGTATAATATACTACTGCCCACCCCGATTTTTCTGAACGTGGGGTCAACCGCTATATTTGTAATATATCCTTCATCTAAAACAATTTGTATGCCGCCGTAGCCAACTAAGCGAGCTTCCTGTCGTATGCCAAAATAATGGGTTAGGGGGCTTTTCAGTGTATCAATCAGAGCCTGCCTGCTCCAAGGCTTGGAGAAAGACAGCTTTTCCAAGGAGGATATTTCATGCACGTTTTCTTCCGTTAGCCTAATCACTGTCATAATGCCTCCAGTGCTTTTTGCAGGGTGCTGGCAACTTGGCAGTAACACTCTATATCGCCGCCAAACGGATCGTGTATGTCCTGGTGGGACAAGGGGCTGATTTTTCCGGCTTGTTCAGGGAACTGCTGACGCAACATCAGCACATGAGCCTCAGTTACACCATAAACCCGGCTTGCCTTGAGGACGTCCTGAAGGGTAACCTGCCGGGAAAGATGCCCCGATAAATCACAGCCGTGCTTATGTGCGGCTTCTAGGGCACATTCGGAGGCAGGCTGACTCTGCCCGACCATAAGCCCGCGTGAAAAAACAGCCCACTCAGGGTGGATTTTTTGATAGAGCACCTGGGCCAATGGGCTTCTGCAGGTATTTCCGGTGCAAACAAACAAAACAGCACCGGAGCACTCCGGCAGAACAGACAGCAGGGCTTCTCTTTCCATATATACCTCCTGCGGATTATGTCTACAGATTTTCAGACACCTAGCAAATTATATCATACGGTTATGATTTTGTAAATCTAAAATTTTCTGCCTGTAACAAGATTTCACCTGCACTTGCGCGCGTGGCATCGGTGATTACCGCACCGCCGACTAGGCGTGAGATTTCATCAATCCTGCCTTCTCTTGACAAAGGCTCAAGCCTTGTGATAGTACGCCCCCCCTCCTGGCTTTTGTGAATAAGGAAGTGCCTGTCCGCCATGGCGGCTATTTGCGGCAAATGGGTTACGCACAATACCTGCCTTGACCGTGAAACCGAACACAGCTTCTCAGCAACACGTTGTGCCGCCCTGCCCGAAACCCCGCTGTCAACCTCGTCAAATATCAAGGTATGGGTATCGTCTCCCTGTGACAGGATATTTTTCAGCGCAAGCATGATACGCGCCATTTCACCGCCTGAGGCGACCTTGGAAAGGGGCTTTGGCTCCTCGCCGGGGTTGGCCGAAATTAAAAACTCCGCCTCGTCACAGCCGTTAACGCGGGGGGGGGCAGGGGAGATGGTTGTTTCAAAACGTACATTTTGCATATCCAGTTCATGGAGTTCCTGTACTATACGGCACTTCAGCTCATCCGCGGATTTTTTACGGATAGCGGTTAGTTTTTTACCTTCGGAAAGCATCAGTGCTTCAGATTTTTGGCACAAAGCGTCCAACTCTGACAAACGCTCCCCGGAGCATGTGAGTGCTTCAAGCTCGTCTCGCAGGAGGTCAAGAGTATGGGGTATATTTTCGGGCTGAATACCGTATTTGCGTCCGGTTTTGTGCAGTGTGTCCAAGCGGGTTTCAATTTCCTCAAGTTCATGCTCCGAGTCCTCCATATCCCCGCGCAAATTCCTAACCTCCTCTAAAACATCCTCAAGGACACTATGCAAATCTCCCAGACGTCCGCAAAGCTCACCTAAAATTTCAGATTCGCCCGCAACAGAAGACAGCGCACCTGAGGCACGTGCAGCCAAATCACAGCAGCCGTCAGGGGTGTCATCGCACCCATACAGGGAGTGATATGCCTCGTCAAGGGCGTTTCTGATTTTCCCGGAAGAACGCAAGAGCTTACGGCGGCTCGCCAAGGCCTCTGGCTCTCCCTGGCGGACATTCAGGGCTTTAAGCTCCTCTATTTTCCAAGCAAGCTGCTCCAGGAGTCTTTGCTTTTCGGCATGTGCCGACCGCAGGGTTTTTCTTTCTTTTTCCAGGCGCTTATATCCCTCAAAGGCTTCTTGATAAATCCGGGTATCTAAACCCGCGAGCCGGTCTAAAAATTCAATATGCCGTTCCTTTTGCAATAATCCCGAATTATCCTGCTGACCGTGTATGCTTATCATCATTTGGCACAGTGAGCGTAAAAACGAAAGGGAAACAGGCTTGCCGTCTATCCGGCAAATGTTTCTGCCATCGCTTTGTATCACACGAGAAAGCATAATTTCATCGCCGCATTGATGACCTGCATCCCGCAAAAAATTCAAAACACTGCTGGGGCATTCAACAAAAACCCCGCTCACCTCCGACTCGCTGCTACCGGCACGGATGATCTCCCGTGAAGCCCTCTGGCCTGACAAGGCGTTTATCGAGTCAATTACAATAGACTTTCCGGCACCGGTTTCACCTGACAAAACATTCAGGTGTCTGTCGAAAACAATATCCGCAGAGGCGATAAGTGCTATATTTTTAATATGTAAAGACGAAAGCATTACAGTCCTCCCTTGCAATTGGAGTTCAAAATTCAACCCAACATTTCAAATATTTGCTCCAAAAAAACCTTTGCCGCGCTATTATCCCTCATTGCGGCAAAGGCGGTATCATCGCCGGCAAGTGTGCCTACTATACCCTCATGCCCCATATCGTCCAGTGCGGAACAGGCTGCCGGAGCCAGCCCGGGCAAGGTTTTTATAACAACTATGTTCTGCGCCAGGTCAAGGCTAGTTACACTTTCCTTGAAAATCTTTTTCAGGCGCAGGGAAAATCCCCCCTGGCGGACAACGGAGGGCGGCGTGTACTTATTTTTGACCTTGGTAAGCCCCAATTCCCGTATATCTCTGGAAACAGTGGCCTGGGTCGCTGTAAATCCGTGTGAGCATAAGATTTCTAAAAGCTCCTGCTGAGTTTCGATTTCCTGGCTTGCCACGATTTCAAGCAGCTTTGTCTGACGCTGTGATTTCACAGGCTATTACCTCCGTGCTTTGGGGCGTTGGGAACACTCAATGTTTTTAAGCCTATCCCGCCTCTTCAGACATTTTACCATATGGCAGCGCAAATTCCAACCCCCTTGTATAATATTACGGCTTTACGGCAAAAAAATATGACTGCCGTGGAGATAGCCTGCGCTGCTGGCAGCTGACGGAGGGTCAAAATAGATCTAAGGAAATCCGCCCGCGCCTTAGGCACGGACGGATTTCTGCCGGCTACTTCTTCTTTCTGAATTTTGCCGTAAGCGTTACCTTCTTTGTGACCTTGTATTTATACTTTGCCCTGGTAGATATCCTCTTTTTACCTGCAAACCACCCTTGGAACCTGTAGCCCTTCCTGGGCTTTGCCCTCAGGGTGTATGTCTTGCCGTGCTTAACCGTTTTGCTTTTGTTTACCGTGCCGTGTTTTTTGCCGGAGGATTTGAGAGTCACCTTGTAGCTCTTGATTTTCCACCGTGCCGTCAAGGTCAGGCTTGCCCTTACATTTTGAATAACTGCCCTTGCTTTGTAATTTTTGCCATCAGAGCCCCTCCAGCCGCTGAAGGTGTAATTTTTTCGCGTAAAGCTGTTTTTGGGGATGGTAAAATTACTGCCGTTTTTAACTGTGCGGCTGCTCATTGAACCACTGCCGCCGCCGGCCTTGAAGCTTATGGTGCTCTGGCCTTGCGGGGACGAGGGCGGGGATGACGAGGGCGAGGGCGAGGGTTCCTGCTTTTTTTCCTCCGCGCCGCTTACGCGGGCGGTGAGGCTGAAGCTGCCATCCCATTCATCGTCACTTATTTTGAGCCAGTAGGGCTGCCCGGCAGTCAGTGTTTTCACTATAGAAGTGTTATGGCCATAGTCATATCCAATATCTTCAAAAAAACCGTCATTATCCAGCTCTAGCAGCTCAACATCAACAAAGTTGCCGCTGGCAACGCTGAATGTAAATTCCTGTGTTCTCGCGGGAGTGAAGGAAAGGTAGCGTGTTTCACCCTCATTCATAGATATGGAAGTATCTTTATTCAGGGTCAGCCCAACAGACGGTGTTTCATCAAGCCGGATGTCAAAGCTTCCTGTGCGGCTTGTGTCTTGGTATCCGATCTCAAACCAGTGTATGCCGTTGCCCGGAAGCATGGCTATATTTCGCGAAAAATCTGGGTAGCCCGAGTCACCGTACATCCACCCATACCCTGAAAATATACTGGCGTATGTGTCTCTGCTCGCGCCTGTGGAAGACAGTTTTGCAAAGGTTGGCTTTAATGGCTTGTACTGAAACCACTGGGAGCCGCCCGGCTGCGTGATATTAACCGTGGCCTGACCGTTTAGGGAAATAGCAGTGGCTTCCGTGGCATCAATGCCAACGTTAAAGTTCCCGGTTTCCTCCAGGTCTGAGTACTGGACAACAAACCAATTGGTGTCACTAGAGACAAAGCTTTTGGAGATGTCCGGATTTCCCAGGCCGGTGGCTATACGATAAAGACCCCAATAACCATGCTCATAGATGTCTCCAATAATATTTTCGTCTGCGCCGGAGGAGGAAAAGGTTAACGGATGTACTCCATCCGGTTCGTATGAAAAACAGGCCACACCGCCCGGAGCTGATATATCAGCCTTCTTACTGGTGCCTAAGGATAGCGGCGTAATTTCGTTTATCTCATTCAGCAGGACTGTGACCTCATCACCGTCCCACGTCTTGACCCGGAAAAAATAGGTTTCCTCTGCATCCGGCAGGACTGTCAGCTGACGAAGGGTCTTACCCCCCTCATTATAGAACTCTTCCACATGATACATCCGGCTATCGTATATAATTAATTCAACCTCATCATAATCATCCCCATCAGAGGTGGCGAAAAAATGTATCATCTGATCTGTTTTTTTGGCAGTGAAGGAAAACCAGGCAACTCCGCCTACAGCCTCGGAGGTTTGCTTTGTGCCGGAGACAAGCTCATCCGACTCCATTTCCTTCAGCTGGATGTCAAAATCACCCGTCCGGCTTGTGGTGATGAACCGGACGCTAAAAAAATATGTTTCACCCTCTGCAACCAGAAAACAATCTGAGAAAAGAGGGGAACCCTTGAAAATACGGACTGAGTGCAAGGCTCTATCGGCCATGCCGCTGTCAAGTATGTACGCAGCCCCATTGGTATTACGAGTGGTGCCGAGGGATGAGAAGGCAACTAGCTGGGTTTCACTGGCGGTATACTCATACCAGGCCACATCGCCCCCATTTTCAATTGTCACCTTTTGGGATGGCCCTAGGGTAAGCTTGCCAGGTGTCAGGGTCTTAAGGTATGCGGATACCTCGTCCTCACCCCATAAGTACGCCTGGAAATAATACGTTTCGTTTTCCTCCAGCCATACACCGCAATTATAGTTACCCCCCTCCGCGACCCAATCCATGTCGGAATTATATAAGTCGTAATCAAATTCCTCACTATCTAAAGTGAATGAATACAGCCCCTCAGCTTGGGAGGTGTAGCTAAACCAAGCCCTGTTGTTCTCGACAGGGGTGCTGTCACTCCAGGTGCCAAGGGTTAAAGGTGTGGCATTTGCGGGTATCTGGGCAAACGAACCCGGTACTCCCCCGGGCAGCAGGGCAAGCAGCATAATAGCCGCAAGGGCGAGGGCAAAGCTCCTGTGTGTGGCGGTTTTGCTTGTCATAATTGAAATGACCTCCTAATAAAAATAAAATTTTTGGGATAGCGTCCTTGGGAAAATTAACACCAAAAAAAGCGGCTAAGCCTCCTCAAATCGGAAGGCAGGCCACCTGCTAGGTCGGTCGTTTATCACAGCAAGGCAAAGATACAAGGCAAACCCCTTGTCTTGTCTTGTCTTGTCTTGTCTTGTCTTGTCTTGTCTTGTCTTGTCTTGTCTTGTCTGAACAATTCTAGCACAGCCCGGCATATTTGTCAACTCCTTTTTTTGCGGGGCACCAAGACCTTCCGCCCCTTACATATAACCATGACACTACCCTAACATATCCCGACTATCATGTCAATACACCAAGTGCATTTTCAGTTCAAATTCTATGCCATTGGATTTGCCCGAGGCTGAAATTTTAAGGGAACTCAAAAAATTTAATATTGATTTTTACAAATTTTTTTGCTACAATGGCTAAAGGGTTTAAGTTAAGCTTGATTGGAGGCACTAAGCTTGGATATTCAAAACATCGCGTTGGAAATTTTCAGAGAAACTGGAGTATTGTCGGAGGGGCATTTTCGTTTAACCTCGGGGCGGCACTCAAGCCAATATATGCAGTGCGGCCGTGTGTTTGAGCGAGCAGACAAGGCTGAGCTTCTGTGCAAAGCCCTAGCCGGGCTTTTTGCAGACAAAAAAATTGATGCCGTAGCCGGGCCGGCACTTGGTGCCATGCTGATGGCTTATGAGGTCTCCAGGCACTTGGGCTGCAAAAATATGTTCAGCGAGCGGGAAGACGGAGATATGATATTTCGCCGGGGCTTTGTTGCTGAACCGGGAATGCGCATCCTGGTGGTAGAGGATACCGTTACAACCGGGGGTACAGTGCATGAACTCATAGAGCTTTGCCGTAAGGGCGGCGCAGAGGTCGCCGGTGTCGGGAGCTTGGTTGACAGAAGCGGAGGCAGGGCGGATTTTAAAGTGCCGTTCCGCTCTGTTGTTTCTGTGAATATCGAATCCTGGGAAGAAAAAAACTGTCCCCTTTGCGCCCAGGGAGTCCCATGCATAAAACCGGGCTCAAGACAGGTCACTACCTAGAAAAGACCTCCTTGGAAATTAAAGTGTGAGTGGATAGCCGGGGGTTGCCGCTATTTTCAATTCCCGGGGCGGCCTAAGCAAGGAGGGGTATTGGTGCCAGAAGATAATAACGGCTCAGGACACAGAGAGCGTGTGCGCGCATCATATGTACGCGGAGGACTTGATTCGTGGGAAGAATACGCAGTTTTGGAGCTGATTTTATTTTATTCTATAGCTCGCAGGGATACAAAGCAGTTAGCCAAGGATTTAATTAAAAAATATGGTTCTTTGTCCGGTGTTTTTGATGCGCCCTATGAGAGCTTGGTGAATTTCCCTGGAGTCGGTGAGCGTACAGCCTCTCTGCTCAAGTTGCTTCTTGATGTATCACGGCGTTACTCAATAAGCAAGGTATCGGCACATGATGTACTCGACAGCGCGGAAAAAGCCGGAGATTATATAAGTGCGCATTTTGTCGGACTTACCAACGAACAGGTATTTATACTTTGCCTTGATGGTAAAAACAAAGTACTCTACGATGGGTTTATTTCGTCCGGCACCGTCAACCTAGCCTCGGTTTCTGCGCGTACCGTTGCCGAGCTGGCATTGCTTCACCGTGCCAGCAGTGTAATTTTGGCACACAATCATCCCAACGGTTTTGCTATACCATCAGAGAAGGATCGTGTAGCCACCTTGAAAATTTTTACAACCCTTAAAGCTGTGGGAATTCCCTTGCTTGACCATATCATTGTTGTTCCTGATGACTATGTATCTATGGCACAGTCAGGTTTTTTCAGTAACAAATAACGCAAAGGCAAAATTAGCAAAATCAAGCCTATGCCTGAGGTTGCTATCCAAAAGCCACTATGTAATGAGATGCGTGTACTCATAAAAACTATGCCAATGCCATTAAAGACCATATGCACTATAATTGGTGCCCAAACCGAGCCGCAAATAATAAATACCACTCCCAATATCAGCCCGGCGGCAAAGGCGTAGATCATTTGAAGCTTTTCGCCGTGAAAAAAACCAAACAGGGCGGCTTGGAAAATAACAGCTGCCGGAAGGGCAAAGCCTCTTCTCAAATAGGGCAGGCATAAGCCGCGGTAGGCAATCTCCTCGGCTATCGGTGCCAGGATAAAAACACCGATAATTTGCGCGGAAAATCCAGCCGCCGAAAGCCGGGATGCCGATTTTGAGGCACCTTCAACCCATTCACGGGGAACCGGAAGCCCCTTGAATAGGCCATCAAGTGTCAAATACAGTCCCAAACCAATTAACAGCAAACAAGGCAGAGCAGATATGATGTTTATTCGGGCAACCCGCTCATCTGCGTTTAGTGTTATTTTCCTCGTTCTGGAAAGCAACAATGCCGATACAAGTAAGAAAATCAACGCCGTAACGCTAACTCTCCAAACGGAAGAGTTGTTCAGGGCGGCTTGCATCTGATTAGATAGTATTTCCTCGGAAACGCCTTGACTGGATGCCCTTTTAATTGAGTAAATCACCCAATAAAATACAACATACACCATCCTCTGCAACACAATATGCAACAAAGGAAATGCAATGCCCATAACAAGGGCGGCTGTTTTTTTCATTTTGCCCATCTTCTGCATTGCTCAATACGTCTCCCATTATCGCCTTGTTCTCTGTCGTAGGCGAATTGATTCAGCAAGCCGCAGGGGAAATCGCCGCACTGTCCGCAATGCTCTAGCTTGTTGCTCTCACAGCAATTTTTAATGGGACAGGAATCACCCCAAAACGGCTTGCTGATATGTACGCAGCCTCCGCAATTCATATGTTCACGGTATCCGCACGCAGTACACAGAATACCGCATCTTGATTCAACAGCCATAACGACCCCCTCCTGAATTTTACCTTTAACTTTAAGATCTAGACAAAGGCCCTAGCCGGACCCAAACCCGAGTGTAATGGACCTTCCCGAGGACTAAATCTAGAAGATTACATTCATTGTGCTCTCTTTTTCCCTTTTTGTCAACAGTTTATATAACATAATTTTAGCAAAACCGTTGATTTTTATGATATGACATACTATACTGGTATGGCAATGACTAATTTGACTGTGATTTACGGAGGTATTGCTTCAATATGGGCAATAATTACAACAAGTTGTTCAAATTGACGACTGACAAGAAAATTAGAAAAGGGGTGTTGGCAAAGGGCGAAAATGTCAACGCCGGTGTGCTGATGAAAATATACGGCATGCTCCACGCGCATTACGGCGATTTAAACTGGTGGCCTGCAAAAACGCCCTACGAGGTTATGGTTGGCGCGGTGCTGACACAGAACACGGCCTGGAGTAATGTTGAAAGGGCAATAGTCAATTTTGATGGCAGACTCTCGCCGGAATTTATATCGAAGGCAAGCTGCGAAGAATTAACCGAAATCATCCGGCCCGCAGGATTTTTCAACCAAAAGGCTGTATACTTAAAGGCTGCAACGGAGTGGTACGCAGGGTACGACTTTGATATTTCATCCGTAAAAAAAGAACCTTTGGAAAAACTGCGTGCCGGGTTGCTTGCCGTTAAGGGCATCGGACGAGAAACCGCCGATTCGATATTATTATACGCTTTCGGCTTACCGTCTTTCGTTGTAGATGCGTACACCGTCCGGCTCTGCGAACGATATCCGCTTGATGCCGGAAGGGGCTATGAGGAAGTCAAAGCGTATTTTGAGAGCAGTGTTCCCAAGGACACAAAATTCTACAACAATTACCATGCTTTAATCGTCATCAATGGGAAGGAGTATTGCCGGAGGAAGCCTGTCTGCATAGGTTGTCCGCTTTACCAAGTTTGCGCAGGACGTGCAGATGGATAAAAAATAAACTGAAACACAGTATGGACCCTACAAAACATCCCTAATGCTGTGTTTGCAGCTCTATAATCTGATCCCTCAAAACTGCTGCGTATTCAAACTCCAACATTTTAGAGGCGTTTTGCATCTCTTTTTCTAATTTTTCAATAATCGCAGCCCGCTCTTTTTCTGTCATGCTGCCCCCGGGCTTTATCTTAGCCCATTTTGAAGGATTTTTTTGTGAAACAAGCAGAACATCAGGAATTGCCTTAGTCACGCCTTTAGGTACAATGCCGTGTTCCCGGTTAAAGGCAATTTGTCTGCTCCTGCGGCGTTCGGTTTCCTTTATCGCCGATTCCATTGCCGCGGTAGTTGCGTCTGCATACAGGATAACCTGTCCGCGTATGTGCCGTGCCGCACGTCCTATAGTTTGTATAAGTGCGGTTTCACTTCGTAAAAACCCTGCCTTGTCCGCATCAAGAACAGCTACAAGACTTACCTCCGGCAAATCCAATCCTTCCCGCAGAAGGTTAATGCCAATCAGCACGTCAAAAATACCTTTGCGTAAATCCCTGACAAGCTCCATGCGTTCCAGCGTATCGACCTTATGGTGCATATAACGGACACGGATTCCGGCTTTCTGCATATAAGCTGTCAAATCCTCAGCCATTTTTCGCGTTAATGTTGTAATCAACACCCGCTCGCCCTGTTCCTGTCGCAAATGGATTTCATGTAAAAGGTCATCAATCTGACCCTCGGTTGGACGGACAAATATTTCAGGGTCAACCAGCCCGGTCGGGCGTATGAGCTGTTCTACAATCTGACCGCTTCTTTCAATCTCGTATTTAGCCGGTGTGGCGGAAAGATAAATCACCTGATTGAGCTTGTTGTTAAACTCCTGAAAATTCAGCGGCCGGTTGTCAAAGGCGGAGGGCAAACGAAAACCGTAGTCAATTAAAGATTTTTTCCGGCTGTAATCCCCGGCGGGCATAGCCTTTACCATTGGAATAGTCTGATGGGACTCGTCTGCGATAAGCAGAAAATCCTCAGGGAAATAGTCTAAAAGGGTGTGGGGTGTTGCCCCCGGAGCACGACGGCCCAGAATGCGCGTATAGTTTTCAATTCCGCTGCAAAACCCCAATTCCCGTAGCATCTCTATATCATAGAGGGTGCGCTGTTTGAGCCGCTGGGCTTCTGCAAACTTCATATTATCCTCAAAATATTTAATCCTTTCCCAAAGCTCATCCTCAATATCTCGTATGGCTGTCTGTATGTTGTCAGGATCTGTGACATAATGGCTGGCAGGGTAAACAGCCGCATGACTGACTACGGACCGGGGTACTCCGGAAACAACATCCACTTCACTGACTTTTTCTATTTCATCGCCGAAAAACTCCACTCTTACGGCTGTATCACGAGAATACACCGGGAAAATCTCCACGGTATCACCCCGGACTCTGAAGGCATTCCGTTCAAATGCCATGTCGTTGCGGCTGTAGCGTATGCTCACTAATTTTTTAAGCAAGTCATTTCTTTTCATTTCTAATCCTGGACGCAGTGAAATGACCATATTCTTATAATCAATGGGACTTCCTAAGCTGTATATGCAGGAAACAGATGCTACCACAATAACGTCACGCCTAAAGGCTACCGAGGCTGTGGCACTGTGGCGCAAACGATCAATTTCCTCGTTTACTGCCGAGTCTTTTTCCAAATAGGTGTCGGTATGTGGGATGTATGCCTCGGGGCGGTAGTAGTCATAATAAGAAACAAAATACTCAACTGCGTTATTAGGGAAAAAGGATTTTAACTCGGCACAAATCTGGGCGGCCAGAGTCTTGTTGTGAGCCAGAATCAAGGCCGGTCTCTGAACGCGCTCAATAACCTTTGCAATCGTATATGTCTTGCCCGAGCCGGTCACGCCAAGCAAAACCTGCTCTTGTAAGCCGTTTTCCACCCCGGCGGTCAACAATTCTATTGCCTGGCCCTGTCCGCCTGCCGGCTGAAAGGGGCTTTCTACGCAAAATTTCATTTTCCTCAACCTTGCCTTATCATGGCCTCTTGTTTCCCTAGTGTAAAAGCTTTTAAGTTAACGTCAAGCATCTCGGGCTTAACTGTTGCGCCGAGAGCCTCATGCCAAGCTTTCTCATCATAGCCCATAACCGCAGACACTGCACCCAAAACTGCCACATTGGCTGTTTTTTCATTTCCTGCCCGGCGGCTTAATTCAACCGCATCTAGAATAACAGCACCATTTTCTTCAGGAACACCGTATTCCCTGTCTTTCTTCGCCGAAACCGGCCAGACAATTTGTGTGGTTGCGACTATTTTGCCGTTTTTTGATAGAAACGGCAAACCACGCAGTGTCTCAATTACCTCTAAGCCAATCAGCAAATCGGCAGTACCGGGATCAACCAGGGGGCTGTAAACTTTTTTCGCTGAGCGCATCATTGTTATCACACTTCCTCCGCGCTGGCTCATACCATGAACTTCGCTGACCTTAACATCCAATCCCTGGCGGATAAATAACTCCCCAAGGAGCTGGGATGCCAGCAATGAGCCTTGTCCGCCGACTCCCATAATCACAATGTTCATACCTGACTATCCTCCTTAACAATCGCGCCGAATTTGCACAGCTTGGCACACAGCCCGCATCCCGAGCAAATATTTGCATCAAGCTCAATCCCTCCGTTAATGCCGAACTGAAGTGCCGGACAGGCTATCCCCAAGCAACGCCTGCATTTGGTGCATTTGTCCTCTGATATTTTGTATTTGCAGCCAGTCCTGCTGACTGGCAATAGGGCGCAGGGCCGTTTGAGGATGACCACCGAAGGCTCGTTTGCATCCAACTCTTCTTTGATAGCCTTTTCTGTTGCGTCAAGGTCAAATGGGTCAGCTGTTTTAACCCGGCTTACGCCCACAGACCGGCAAAGAGCCTCTAAATCAACTGCATAGGCCGTAGTTCCGTCAAGTGTTTTTCCGGTTCCAGGATGATCCTGGTGTCCCGTCATTCCGGTTGTAGAGTTGTCTAAGATCAAAAGAGTCGCCGGAGTTTGGTTATAAACAATATTCATAAGGCCATTAATCCCGGTATGCAGAAAGGTTGAATCACCAATTACACCTACTGTTTTTTCAGCGTATTCAGGTCGTGACTTCAAAAAACCATGTAAGGCTGACACCGACGCTCCCATACAGACACAAAAATCCATGGCAGACAGAGGTGGTGCCGAACCAAGGGTATAGCAGCCTATGTCCCCCATAACAGTTAATTTAAGCTTTTTGATAATATGAAACGCAGCCCGGTGAGAGCAGCCCGGACACATAATGGGAGGACGTATGGGCAAAGCCGATTCCATCGGTGCCTCAGGTAACCTTTGAGATAAAACAGCCTGCCTGATTTGTTGTACGGTATATTCCCCCAACAAAGAGAGGCTTTCTTTTCCATTGACCTCTATGCCGTTCTTACGGCAGTGGGTTTCTATGAAATCATCCAGCTCCTCAATGACCCAAAGCTCATCTACACTTTCAGATAATTTTTTTATCAAATCAAGCGGCAGAGGATAAATCATTCCTAATTTGAGGTATGAAGCATCATCGCCCAGTGCCTCTCTGGTAGCTTGATAGGCAATCCCCGATGCAATCACCCCGATTTCGCGCTTATTCCCCCATTCAATAGTGTTTATAACTATATCCTCGCTGTATTTCTGCAAAGCTATCATGCGCTTTTCCAATCCGGCGTGGGCCGGGCGGGCAGCGGCAGGGACCATTACAAATTTACTTGCATTTTTAACATAATTCTTTGCTTGGTACGTTACAGACGGTTCCATGCCGCAAAGTGTCCGGCTGTGGCTTATGCGCGTGGAAAGACGCAAGAGAACCGGGGTATCGTATTCTTCCGAAATTTCAAATGCCATCCGGGTAAATATTCGGCATTCCTCCGAATCGGCGGGTTCTAGCATAGGCACCTTTGCCGCACGTGCGTAATGACGAGAGTCTTGCTCATTTTGAGAGGAATGACAACCCATATCATCGGCAACAGCAACGACCAGACCGCCGTTGACTCCTGTATACGCAACTGTAAACAGCGGGTCAGCCGCCACGTTCAAGCCTACGTGCTTCATGGCTGAAAACGCTCGTACACCAGCAAAGGATGCTCCTATTGCCCCTTCAAGGGCAACCTTTTCATTTGGTGCCCATTCGGCATATACGCCCTCCTCTAATGCGGCAAACTTGGTGATTTCGCTGCTCGGGGTGCCAGGATAGCTGGACACAAAGCTGCATCCGGCCTCATGCAGTCCGCGGGCAACAGCCTGATTGCCCAGCATAAGTTTTTTGTTTTGAGCCATTGATTTTTCCTCCTATTTCTATCTTGGCGCACAATTGCAATAATCAGGGATATGACAATGCCGGGAAATGAGAAAACAATGCGGCAAATATCTCAAAGCATTTACCGCAAATCCACCACCCTTTTTGCCTTACCCTGAAAACGTTCAATCGTCTTAGGCGCAACAAGGGTCACTTTGACCGAAAGCCCTAACACATTGCATATTTCCTGAGCTATGTCTTTTTGCACTCTCTCCAGTATAGAGAATTTTTCCAAAACAGCACCATCAATCAGCTCAACTTGTATCTCCAGCGTATCCATGAACCCTTCGCGGCGTACAATCAGGAGATAATGCGGTCCGATATGATTTTGAGTAATTAGAGCACTTTCAATTTGAGAGGGATAAACATTCATTCCCCTGATAAGCAGCATATCGTCACTGCGGCCCAATGTAGGCGACATACGAGCATGGGTTCGCCCACAAGCACAGGGCTCGTTAGTAATACAGGTAATATCTCGTGTACGGTAACGTATCAGTGGCAGACATTCTCTGGTGAGCGAGGTCAATACCAGCTCGCCCGGTTCCCCTTCAGGCAAAATCCTGCCGCTTTCCGGATCAATAATTTCTGCGTAAAAATGATCCTCTGCAAAATGAAGCCCATTACGTTCTATACACTCACCTGAAACACCAGGCCCCGTCATTTCGCATAAACCGTAATTATTTGTGGCAATAATACCTAGATTGTTTTCAATCTGCTGGCGCATTTCAGGAGTACAGCCTTCCCCGCCAAATAGACCGATTCGTATTTTGAGTCGATCTATTATCCCCCTTTCACGCACTGCCTCCGATAAGTACAGGGCGTAGGAAGGAGTTGAAACCAAAATGGTTGAACCCATATCTTCCATCATCATCAGCTGTTTTTCAGTCTGCCCTGAACTCATGGGTAAAACGCATACGCCCATATGCTCCAGGCCCTGATGAAGCCCGAACCCCCCGGTAAACATACCATAGCCGAAGGAGATTTGCGCCAAATCCCCGCGACACACACCTGCCGACATACAGAGCCTGGCGATCAAATCCTTCCATACTTCCAAATCTGATTTGGTATACCCTCCCATGCTAGGCTTTCCAGTAGTGCCTGAGGTTCCCTGCAATCGCGCTATTTTGTCGCGCGGTACGGCAAACAGGCCAAAAGGATATTGCTCATGAAAAATCTTCTTCTCGCTGAATGGAAGTTTTTGCACATCATCCAATGAGCGCAGATCACCCAGTTCAACTCCCGAATCGTTCAAAAGCTTGCTTTGCACCGGAGCATTTTCTGCAATATGCCCCAATGTTTTCTGGAGCCGTATCCATTGCAGCTCGCGTATAGCTTCCCGGGGCATGGTTTCAATTTCAGGCTGCCACATCGTCCTTTGCTCCAAGCTTATTCGCCTCCCGCATGAATAAATACTGCTGCTCAGAGCAGAGCTATTTTTTCTCGACCAAAATTTTGTTAACTTCTGTTAAAAATGTCGAAACATCGGTGAACTGACGGTACACAGATGCAAAACGTACATAGGCAACCTCGTCAATTTTTCGCAATGATGCCATGACCAAATCGCCAAGCTTAGAGTAGGAGATTTCCCGCTCCAAGCTGTTGAGTATGTTCTGCTCAATATCAGTAGCGACTGCCTCAAGCTGAGAGAGCGTAACCGAGCGTTTGTCACAGGCGCGTATCATGCTGCTAAGTAGCTTATCACGGCAAAAAGACTGGCGGGTACCGTCTTTCTTGATAACAATCAAGGGCAAGCTCTCAACAGTTTCATAGGTGGTAAACCGTCTAGTGCATTTAAGGCACTCTCGCCTCCTGCGAACACTGGCATCCTCTTCAGCAGGGCGTGAATCTACCACCTTACTGTCTAAATCACTGCAAAACGGACATTTCATTGCAAATTCCTCCCAACTAAAACCGGGGCAACCCAGGGAGGTTGCCCATTAGGGTACGAAACCCCGGCAATCCTCACGAGGATTGCCGGACGCTGACGGCTAACAGGGATCATTTTATAGCTTTTGCCAGGCGGCTTTTACGCCGTGCCGCCGCGTTCCTGTGAAGCAGGCCTTTGGCCGAGGCCTGATCGATCATTTTCTGCGCCGAGCCAAATGCCAGGATCGCCGCTTTTTTGTCCCCTTCGGCTATAAGCACATCCGCCGCTTTAATTGCTGTTTTCAGCCTCGACTTGGTCATCCGGTTTTTTTCCGATTTACTGGCGATAACCGAGACACGCTTTTTTGCTGATTTTATATTAGGCAAGTAATTCACCTCCTTTTCAATTTCTATCACGTCAAGATTTGCTAAAAGCAAATAGAAATCCCCGCCGGAAGGCATTATAGCACATAAAAAAATTAAATGCAAGTGTAATTCACGGTCCTTCACGGTCACCGCATTTACTTTTTTTCATCCGGCAAACACGACACGCTCTAAGAAACTTGAATCCCATCCGGCGAGTTTTTGCAGGCTTTTCGCCAAAAAAGAGCAAAAGTTTTTTATGGGTTTTATGTTTTTACAAAAGGGTTACGGTTTGATATGTGCAGGGGGATACTTTGAAAAAAGTAAATGCGGTGGCCGTGGAGGGGATTGTAAATATTAGAGCGGCGCGGAAGGGTCTGTGCCTGGGTATCTGAAAACCAGGTCATGGGCGTTCCTTTTGATGGCAATCCCGCCGGGCAATTCGGTGATTTTCCCATTCTGCCCTTTTGCGCAAAGGGACAAAAGGGCTTCTATATGCACTGTCTCCAGGCCATTTGCCGATGCTCGTGCCGCCAGGAGGCGCAGAATACGGAATGCTACAGCACTCGGTACCGACAGAAGCTTTTCCGCCGGAAAAGCGATTGAGCCGTTTTCGTTTTGCCTCGAAAGCTCATTTGCAAGCCTGGTTGCCTGATCATTCAGGGCATCCTCGTCTTGGCGCAAATGAGCAGTCATTTTAGTTATGGCACGATTCAGAGCCGGATTCATTCCCTTCAAAATAGGTATAACCTCATGCCTCAGTGCATTGCGCCGGTAAGCAGTGTCTGAATTGCTCTCGTCCTCTACATAGGGTATGTTATGCTCGCTGATATACGCCATTATCTCCTCGCGCCCTATATGCAGAACAGGGCGGATAATCCTTCCGCGGGAGTAGGGAATGCCGCACAGCCCCGCCAACCCGGTGCCGCGTATAAGGTTGAGGAGAACTGTTTCTGTGTTGTCGTCAGCGTTGTGGGCCATGGCAACACAGTCCGACCCTGTTTCCCTGGCTGCCTGCTCCAAAAAAGCGTACCGTGCCTGCCTTGCAGCCATTTCAACACTCTGCCCGGATTGATCGCTCAAATCCGCCCTGCTTACAATAAGGGGTACACCCCACAGAGTGCAGATTTTTTCTGCATGAGCCTGGTCTTTCGCGGCAGATTCGCGCAATTGGTGGTTGAGATGGGCACAGATCACGGCATAGCCCTTTTTGCGTGCTGACATAAGACAGTGAAGCAATGACATTGAGTCTGCCCCGCCTGACAGCGCGCATAAAATCCTGGAAGGAGGGGGGTGCGGTAGCCTAATATTCATAATGCACCCTGTCAACTGCAGAAAAAGTGGTATATTCGCCTGCCCAGGCAAGCTCTAGCGTCCCGGTTTTTCCGTGTCGGTTTTTAGCAATGATACATTCTGCAATGCCTGGTTTTTCGGTGTCCTCGGGATTGTAGTACTCATCACGGTATAGAAACATAACAACATCGGCATCCTGCTCAATAGCACCGGATTCGCGCAAATCAGAGAGCATAGGACGCTTGTCGCCTCTCTTTTCATTTTCGCGGGAGAGCTGGCTTAGACAGACCACCGGAACACCTAAGTCCTTAGCCATAATTTTTAATGATCGGGAAATTTCGCCCACCTCGCCCGTACGGTTGTCATACCTCTTTCCCGGCATTCCCTGCATGAGCTGCAAATAGTCGATAATAATTAGGCCCAAGTCGGAAATACGGCGGCATTTTGCCTTCATCTCACCCACAGAAATGGAGGGGTTATCGTCAAATAAATACGGTATTTGAGAAAGTTCACCAGCGGATTCGCCCAAGTCCTCCCATTCTCCGGCAGATAAGCTCCCCCTCATAAGCTTTTGCGAATCTATCCGCGCACTCGCCGACAACAGCCGGGTAACAAGCTGATCCCGCGACATTTCCAAAGAGAAAAAAGCAACTGATTTCCCGGTAGCTTTTGCGGCATTCAAACCAATGCCCAATGCAAAGCTGGTCTTTCCCATGCCGGGCCGCGAGGCAATTAGTATAAAATTAGAATTTATTAACCCGCCTATAGCATTATCTAATTCCGAAATACCGCTAGGTAAGCCCGGGAGTTTTCCGCCTGCCTCGGCAAGCTCCTGCATATGCCGATAGACATCCTGCAAAACCTCCGTAATAGGGTACAGTGAAATCTTGCCCTTGCGTATGCCGTAAATCGACTGCTCTGCCAAGTCAAGGGTAATTGATGAATCTGCCCCGGGTTCCCTGGCTGCATTTGAAATTTCCCCTGCTGCCTCGTCAAGACGGCGCAAAACAGCCTGCTCAGACACTACCTTAGCATAATGCCCTGCATGGGCGGCAGTTGGGGTTATATCCAAAAGCCTGTTGATATATTCGCTGGATTTTTCATTATAAACCCCCCGCTTTTGCATCTCACCCAGCACAATTACAGGGTCAAAGGCAGCATCGGCGGCAAACATAGTATAAAGCGTGTCAAATATCTCTTGATGAACCGGCTCATAGAAATCATCACGCGACAAATGCTCGATTACCTCGGGAATACACCGGGAATCAATCAACATGGCACCTATAACAGCCTGTTCGGCCTCTATATTGCGTGGGATTTTTCGTAGCTCATCCAAAAGCAACACCCCATTTTAAACTAGCAACTAACAGTTAGCTGTTAAGGTATGGATATGGATTCGGGTTACTGCTCGCTCGTTACTGTTATTTGAATTTCGGCACTTACGCCGTGACCTAATTTGGCTTTGGCTTGATATTCTCCGCACTGCTTAACCGGACTGTCAAGGATTACGTTGTGCTTGTCTATAGAAATCCCAAACTGTGCGTTTAAGCTCTCGGCGACCTCCGCATTAGTAATTGAACCAAACAACCTCCCGCCCGGACCGGCCTTGACTAACACGTTGACTTTACAGGCTTTAAGCTTTTCCGCCAATGACAATGCCTCTGCTTTTTCTTTTTCAATTTGGATTGCCCTAGCCTTCTCCTTTTGCGCATGAAGCTTCAAGGCATCAGGGGTAGCCTCTCCCGCTAGCCTTCTGGGAAACAGGTAATTGCGGGCGTATCCGTCAGATACGTTAACCAAATCACCCTCCTGTCCCTGCCCCTTAACATCCCTTAATAAAATTACCTTCATAGTGAACTCTCCTTGCATAGCAGTATTTACTTGTTAATGATATTCTTCTCATCAGCCTTTTAACATCGTTTTTAGTCAGTTGCGGAAATTATTCATAAACAGCCCGGTGATGATTTTCGGGTAAAAATATGTGGATTTTTGTGGCATCTTTTTGCCTTCAAGAACAGTTTCACGGATTTGTGATACCTGCGTGGGGGCAATCAAGAAAGCGCAGTCAGCTTGCCCTGTGCGTACTAGATTAATTGCTTCACTGTCATCCCGGGTATAGGCAAGGTTTTGTTGCCTTGCCATGCTCTCTGCCCCGATTCCGAAAAAGGGTTCCAAAATGCCGTCATGCAACAAAGTAACGTCCAGACCTGTCCATGCCCCATCTTTGGGCCTCACCCGAAGACAGCCGGACGATGTAACCCATACCGGCTCACCGGCTTTAGGCTCAGCGGTGTTCTCAAAGTCAAACCGTTCGCCAAGCCTCCCTTTCATTGCAATATCATCATAACCGGCGATGTTTTTAACAATGCGGTGTGTGGCGTATACCTCAAGCCCAGGACGGTTCATGTCAGCCAAAAACATCATAACATAGGGTGAGACAGAATCTGGGTCATCCTGATACAAGCCAACAGAGGTCTCATACCTGTGATGCCCATCGGCAATAAACAGGGGTTTTCCGTCAAATAACCCCGAAATCTTTTGGCAAAAACCGGGGTCAAAAACGGTGCGCATGGTATGCCTCACACCTTCATTGTCCGTAAAATCATGGTCAGGTGTTCCAGCTTGTGCGGCGGCTTCCAAAAGTGCGGCAATATCACCGTTTTCATCGTCATAAAGGCTGTAAATCGGGCTGAAGTGGCATCCTGTTGCCCTCATCAGCTTCTCTCTGTCGGCCTTAGGCCCAGAGAGGGTATTTTCATGAGGAAGAACAACCCCCTCGGAAAATGGGCGAAGCTCCACATGGGCGGTAAAGCCTTTAAGAGTTTGCCTTCCTCCGAATTTGGAAGGGAAGGATGCCTCATACAAATAAAACGCCGGCATCCTTTCTCTGTACAAAATGCCCGAGTCCGTCCACCTCTTTACAAGCTCTGAAGCATCTTGATATGGGTCAGGCGTTTCTAGCCGTTCGCCGCCCTCAAGCCTGATGGCATTATACTTGCTTTTTTTAGTGTACTCGCCATGATCTGGTATAATATCGTATGGCGGGCAGCAAACATCTTCAGGTTTTCCTGCTTTTTGGAAATCGTACCGCAACGCAGCGAATGGTTTAATAATAGCCATAACTTACCTCACAAATTCAAATAATATCCGGCACATACTATAAGCAGGCGAAGAATCAAAAAAGATGAGGAGGTTTTTCAATTGAAAACAACCACGCTGCTAAAAGGTGTCGGCGTAGGACTTGTCGCGGGAGCGGCAATCACTGCCGCTGTCATGCCCATCGATAAGAGACGCTTTATGCGTTCACGTGCCGGGAGGGTTGTCAGAAGCATAGGGGATGCCGCTCATAACATTACCGGGAACTTTTCCTAAAAACCCAGCCCATCCGGCTGTTGCCGACCCGGGGTGTGCCGGCATTTTGCCGGTGCACCCTACATAGGCTCTTGCCTGTAGGCATAGCGGGCATCGCGGAGAAAGCCGTCAAGCTCTGTCACGTTGGGATTGAGGCTACGTGTCATAAAGGAGGTGTAAGCGAGGTCTTCAAGCACAAGAGCTCGTCGGACGGCTTTATCAACATTCGTACCCCAAGCAGCCGCCCCATGTCCGGCAAGCAAAACCGCCGGGGTTTTTTGCGGGTCAACAGAGGTTTTAGCAGCTAATTCGCCTAAATTATACTCGTAATTGCCCTCGACCTCCTCCTTGGTCAAAAACCGCGTTACCGGAACAGTATCGTAGAAATATTCGGCGTGCTTAGCCCCGATTGGCGCAAGAGGCAGCCCTGCTTGGGCAAAGGCTGTTGCGCAAGGGGAACAGGTGTGTACAATCGCGCCTATCTGTAGGCCGGACATAGCCCAAGTCATATACATAGCCCTGTGGGTTTCTGCGTCCCGGGCAGGAGAAAGGCGACCCTCAAGCTTGTTGCCGTCCATGCTCATTACAATCATCAGCTCAGGCTGCAATTCGTCATAGGGAACGCCTCGTGGCTTGACTACAAAAAGACCCATGGATAAGTCAAAGCCTGAAACGCTGCACCAGGTAAATCTGTTCTCGCGCTTTTGCAACATTTTGTTGGCACGGCAAATCTTTTTTTTCAAATCGTTTAGCATTAAAAATCTCCCCCACTGCTATTTATTCGGGCAATACTGAGAAGTATACCACAAGAATTAAAAGCAGTAAACCTTAGCGAGGCATTACTCCTTGCCCTTGCGTGCTATGCAAAAATAATTTTTCGGTTCGTTGCGGCTTGTCGTGTAGGGTCTCCCATCGGTATCTAAAAAGTCAACAGTCACAAAGCCGACAGACATAAGTATATCCACAATCCGGGAAAAGCTGAGATGATGGGAAGAATTATACTCAACAACAACATCACCCGTTTCAAGGTTCAGCCGCCACTCTTCATATTCCCAGACCTCCAGCTCTTTATTGTACTCATTGCGGGTCAGCAGAAAGGTGCGATTATCGTATTCCTTCCAGGTGCGGCGGTTTTCCAGGCAGTTTCCCCTGATGTGGTCGTAGTTTGGATTGGAAGCCTGAAATACAAACATACCGTAATTTTTAAGAGCACGGTAAGCATTGCGAGGTACGTCTTCATCCTCAAGAGGGGTATCAATCATTGTTACCATGTCGTATAAGCTCTCTTCTTTAAGCTCATAAAAGTCCTCAACACGATATACTGCCCCGGGATTTGTTGTCTGAGCCATTTGAATAAACGTTTCGGACAAATCAGTTCCGGTTATTGAGTGACCGACATCCATCCAAATTTTATGATACCCGCCCAAGCCACAGGCAATGTCAAGAATTTTTAGATTTTCACCCCCGGCAATGCGCAAAATACCTTGGGCATCATGTGTCTGCTCCTCGGCATTCTGAAAGCCCCAGCCAATGAAGCCCTCATCGAATTCCCGGTCGCCGTAACGAATCATAGGTACATATATCTTTTTCACATCATACCGCCATTTCCCCGGCAACTGAATTCATAAACGCCCAGGCGGCACCGGACACCTGAATGTACTGAGTATATCAAATATCCTCTTCCCTTTCAAGAGGTAAATGCAAACGCACACGGCGATTTAGTTTTGTAACCATTCGCTGAAGAAACGGCCCAGTTTGGAACAGTCGAGAAGATTAGCAAACAAGATGCGGGACACAGGCACATTTATGGTATTCGTCTTTTTGAAG